>WNGF01003042.1_pt2 | contig 44333 bp, 43 predicted proteins | sample 5400641 | NCBI WGS metagenome assembly WNGF01 (sample SAMN13153371, study PRJNA577476) | soil metagenome | isolation source: 80 cm soil or saprolite under grassland replicate 2 | place: USA:California | collected 2016-06-15 | reverse complement strand
TGTACTGCACCTTGGTGTCGGCGATGGACAGCATCGAGATCATGCTGTCACCATCGCGCGTGACGAGGGCGGTCTTGCCGTCCGGCGTGATCGCGACGTGGCTCGTGCCCGACTTCTCGTCGGCGATACGTACTGTGCCAAGGCCGGTGACAGTCTTGCCCTGGATGCCTAAGCGAGCCGACGCGCCCGGTCAAGAAGCCATTCTTGTCGCCTTCCTGTGCAAACCGCTCGGATCGGCGGCCGGACAATTGCGCCAGATCACTGCTGTGCGAATTAGCTGGGATCACCACTGCGGATGCGGATCGCATGATTTCCTGAGACGCCATGCCCCCTCCCGTTTTCCTCCTGTCGTTGACTTAGTCCTGGACTTAGTCTAAGGTTGGAACCATGAAGGCGGTTAACGTGCACGAGGCAAAAACTCATTTCTCTCGGCTCCTTAGCCGGGTGGCGGGGGGCGAAGAGATCGTCATCTCGAAGGCGGGAAAGCCAGTTGCCAAGCTCGTGCCCTTGAGCGACTCTCGGCGGGAGCAGAGCATGGGGATGGACCGTGGACGGGCGTGGATCTCCGAGGACTTCGACGCTCCTCTGCCGGACGACCTTCTGGCCGCCTTCGAAGGTGCGGATCCTTCTTGATACCCACTGCTGGCTCTGGTGGCTGATCAGCCCAGAGCGTCTATCCGCCCCCAGCCTCGACGCCTTCAAGTCGCGTGAGCACGAACTGTTCCTTTCAGCGGCGAGCGCTTGGGAGATCGCGATCAAGTATTCCTCGGGACGCCTCCGGCTTCCGATGGAGCCGGGAGAGTTCGTCCGGTCCCGGCTGGCAGCCAGTGAGACGATTCCGCTGGCGGTCCTCCACCACCATGCGCTACAGGTCGCGCACCTGCCACGCCACCATCGCGACCCGTTCGATCGACTCTTGATCGCCCAAGCCCAGGTCGAGGGATTGGCCATCATGACCGCCGACCCGAACTTTCGAGCCTACGATGTGGAGGTCCTCAACACGTGATCTGATCACGACGGGCATCATCCTCGCAATGTACTCCTTCTCCCTGATCGAAAGGACGCTGCCGCGCACCAGGCGGGCATAGATCGGGATGCGCACGATCGCGATCGCGCCCGTGACCTTGATGGTGCCGAGCACCCCCGCGGTCGGGGTAAAGATGGCCATCAGAATGATGGCCAGCAGATAGATGGGGAATGCCAGGATCAGATCCATCAGCCGCATCACGACCGTGTCACCTCACACCACGTGGCCAAGTTCGACGTGAGCGATGTGGCCGGCGGGGTCTGCATGGGCCCCGGCCGGAATGAGCTGATGCTCCGTAACCACACTTGGCGAACCACATTTAGCGGGCCCGAGGGACCCCACCACCCCCCGTCAGTGCCCGAACCCCATCAAGCCGAAAGCTTGCCGGCGGGCTCAAGTCTCTCGTATGCTGGCAGGTAGTCTCCTCATGTTCAGGGGCCTCCCGTCGCATTCATGAAGGGCCGCGGCAACCCGCTGGGACCGGTGGCCCGAGCGGTCCAGGACCCGCTTGGCCCCGCGTCTGCCCAGCCGACGAGCCACCGCGAGCGACTCCCGTGGGAGTACTTCCTCATCTTCCTCGTCGGGACCGCGCTGGTCGTGATCGCGATGTGGTACCACATCGACAGCCAGCGCCAGAGCATCCGCGCCTACTGGCGGGCGCAGGTCGAGACCATCGCCAACGACCGGGCGTGGCTGGTCGAAAACTGGCTGAATGGCCGTCGCGCCGATGCGGAAGTGTTGGCCGGCTCCGCAGCGGTGAGAACGCTACTCTCGAGCCCGAGTCGGGGTGATGAGGGGCTCGGACGGCACCTCGATCGTGTGGCCGCCGCCTACGGTTACGCAGCCATCGTGATCTTCGACGTCCAGGGACGCACTGTCGCGCGGTCGAGCGGCACGGCGGAGCCAGGCGCGGAGAGCGGGGAAATCGCCCTCGCGGTCGCCCGAAGCAAGAGGTTCCGGATCGAGCTGGCGGAGGACAAGCCCGGCCGCCGGCTGCTGACGATCGCCGTGCCGACCTTCGCCGAGGCGGGCTCCGCGTCGCCCCCTGTGCTGGGCGTCGTCGCACTCCGAATGAAGCCCGAGACCGGCTTGTTTCGGCTCCTCACGGAAGAGACCTCGACCCGGACCGGGGAGACGCTCCTGTTCCGGCTCGACCCCCGTGACGCGGTCTACCTGTCGCCCCTCCGCAACGCCGCCGCCGGCTGGGCGGCCCTGAACCGCTCGCTCGAAGCGCTCCGGGACCTGGCCAAGCCCGCCGCTGACGGCCGGAGCGCCTTCGGCGAGGTGACCGACTACCGAGCCGTGCCGGTCTTCGTGGCTGTCCGCTCGATCCCGCTCACCGGCTGGGGCCTGGCACTCAAGGTCGACCGGGACGAGGTCATGGCGGAGTTCAATCGCACCGGCCAGCTGACCGGAGCGGCGGGAGCCTTCCTGCTCCTGGCGCTCGCCGGGTTCCTGATCAGTATCTGGCGCCAGCAACAGCGCACGCACCTGTTGCGGGCGCAGATGGAGCAGGAGCGCGCGATGTCCAACCTGAGAGGCTACGCGGAGAAGATCGTCGCGAGCGTGCCTTCCGGGCTCCTCCTGCTTTCGGCCGACCTGCTCATCCTCTCGGTCAACCCGTCCTTTCTCGAGTCCTTCCTGCTTCGCGAGGAGGACGTCGTGGGCCACCCGCTCCGGGACGTGACCCGCGCCGAGGGGCTGATCCGGCGGGCCCGCGAGGTGCTGCAGAGCGGCGTCGCCCAGCGCGATATCCTCTTCGACCTGTACTTGGCTCCCCGCCAGGAGACGCGCCCGGTCGTGATCACCATGACCGGGATCCGCATGGGGGGCGAGGAGCCGGCCCGGCTGCTCCTGATCGTCCAGGACCTGACCGAGGAGGAGCGCTTGCAAGCGGCGCGGCGCGCCTCGGAGGAGCGCTTCCGCGACCTGGTCCAGGGCCTCGACGCGATCGTGTGGGAGGCCGACGCCGCCACGCTCAGGTTCTCCTTCGTCAGCCACCGGGCTGAGAGCATCCTGGGATACCCGGTCGGGCGGTGGCTCGGGACCACCGACTTCTTCGTGAGCCGCATCCATCCCGAGGACCGGGCGCGGGCGATGCGCGTCTGGCGCGAGGCGATCGCCAAGGGCGTGGACCACGAGCTGGAGTACCGGGCTCTCGCCGCCGACGGCCGCGAGGTCTGGCTGCGTGACATCGTGCACGTCGTGCCCGGTGGCTCCGGGCGGCCGGCCCAGCTCCGGGGCTTGACCGTCGACCTCACGGAGCGCAAGCGCGCCGAGGAGGCGCTGCGCCAGACCGAGGACCAGCTCCGCCAGGCCCAGAAGATGGACGCCGTCGGCAAGCTCGCGGGCGGCATCGCGCACGACTTCAACAACCTGCTCATGGTCATCCGGGGCGACGCCGACCTCATCCTGCGACGGCTCGACGCCAGCGACCCGATGCGCCAGAATGCCGAGGGGATCCGCGAGGCCGCCGATCAGGCCGCGACCCTCACGCGCCAGCTCCTGGCCTTCAGCCGCAAGCAGGTGCTGGCGCCCACGGTCCTCGACCTCAATACGGTGGTGGCCGGGATCCAGAAGATGCTCCGGCGCCTCATCGGGGAGACCATCAACCTCGTCACGATCACAGCCCCCGACCTCGGGCGCGTGAAGGCCGATCCGGGACAGCTCGAGCAGATGATCCTGAACCTGGCGGTCAACGCCCGCGACGCCATGCCCGATGGCGGGCGGCTGACCATCGAGACGGCGAATGTGGAGCTGGACGCGGGGACGGCGAAACAGCGTGGGGTCACGCCGGGCCCGTACGTGGTGCTCGAGGTGAGCGACACCGGCGTCGGCATGGACCCCGAGACCCAGAGCCATCTGTTCGAGCCGTTCTTCACGACCAAGGACCAGGGCAAGGGAACCGGGCTCGGCCTGTCCACTGTGTACGGCATCGTCAACCAGAGCGGCGGGCACATCTGGGTGCAGAGCGAGCCGAAACAGGGCGCCGCGTTCCGCGTTTACCTGCCGCGGGTCGAACGCGGCGCCGAGACGCCTGCGCCGGCGATCCCGGTGCGCCGCCAGGACGCAACCGTGTCCGGCCGTCTCGAGGCGACGCCCACTCCCGTACGCAGCGCGGAAGCCGCCGTACGGGCCGAGGAAGCCACGGCCGCCCCCGGGCGTGAAACCATCCTTCTTGTGGAGGACGCCAAGCGCGTGCGCGAGGTGGTGCGCGAGATCCTGGAGATGAGCGGGTACGAGGTGCTCGAGGCGCGGCAGGGCGCGGAAGCCCTCAAGATCAGCGGCCGGCACCAGGGGCCCATTCACCTGATGGTCACCGACGTCGTGATGCCGGAGATGAGCGGGCGCGAGCTGGCCCAGCGCCTGGCGCCGCTGCGGCCCGACATGCGGGTGCTTTACATGTCCGGGTACACGGACGATGACATCGTGAGACACGGGGTGCTCGACGCGGGCATCGCGTTCATCTCCAAGCCGTTCACCCCGGATGCCCTTGCCGCCAAGACACGGGAGGTGCTGGACGCACCGCCCAAGAGCCCGGCCGCCGAGCCACCCGATCCCGGCGCTCGGGGACTCAAGCCGGTCGCCGAGGGCGTGGAGGAAGTCAGCCACCGGCGCCCGCGCGCCTAGCCGGCCGAATTGGCTCAGCGCCCGAATCCGACCCGACCTGCCGCCATGACCGAGAGGCCGATTCGAATCCTCATCGCCAAGGTGGGACTCGACGGCCATGACCGCGGCGCCAAGGTGGTAGCCCGCTGCCTCCGGGACGCCGGCATGGAGGTGGTCTACACGGGGCTCCACCGCACTCCCGAGGAGGTGGTGGCCGCCGCCGTGCAGGAGGACGTCGACGTCCTCGGCATCAGCATCCTGTCCGGGGCGCATCTGACCATCTTCCCGCGGATCCTCGCGCTGATGCGGGCCCAGAGCGCCCACGACATCCTCCTGGTGGGCGGCGGGGTGATCCCCGACGAGGATGTGGCGGGGCTGAGGGAGATGGGCGTGGCCGATCTGATCCTCCAGGACACGCCCCCGGAGACCATTGTCGCCCGCATCCGCGAGATGGTGGCCGCGCGCCATCGCGATCAGGCATGATGCGGCTGGACCTTCCTGCGCTCAGGCGCTCGCGCGGCGCCGACCTCGCGGCATGGCCGCCGGTTTATGACCCGAGCTACCATCCGAGTCCCGGCGAAGAACACTGGCTGCCGGAGGTGGAGTGCGCCGATCCCGCGGCCCGCGATGAGCTGATTCTCGCGAAGCTCAAGCGGCAGGTAGGCTATGCCTGGGAGAAGAGCGCCTTCTACCGTCGGAAGTGGCAGGAGGCCGGCGTCTCGCCCGACACGCTCACGAGCCTGGAGGACCTCGCGCGCTTCCCGGTGGCGCAGAAGGCGGAGCTGCGCCACGCCCAGGCGGCGGCGCCGCCCTTCGGGGACTATCTCTGCATCGAGCCGTCCCGGGTCGCGCGGATCCACGGCACGAGCGGCACGACCGGAAGGCCCACGGTGTTCGGGATCGGCGGCGAGGACTGGCGGCGCATCGCCGACGCGCATGCGCGCATCCTCTGGGGGGTCGGGATCCGGCCGGATGACCGCATCCTCATCTGTTCCTTCTTCAGTCTCTACCTGGGCTCCTGGGGCGCCCTCGCCGGAGCCGAGCGCCTCGGCGCGACCGTGTTCCCGTTCGGCGCCGGTGTCCCCGGACAGACGCTCATGGCCGTCGGGTGGGCGCGGGACATGAGGCCGACGGCGTTCTACGGCACGCCGTCCTACGCGCTTCACTTCGCCGAGACCGCCGCGCGCGAGGGCGTCGACCCGCGCAGCCTCGGGTTCAGGATCCTCTTCTTCTCGGGAGAGCCGGGCGCCGGCATCCCCGCCACCAAGCAGCTCATCGAGAAGACTTTCGGCGGCATCTGCGTGGACATGGGAAGCATGGCCGAGATGACGCCCTGGATGACCAATGCCGAGTGCCGCCACCGCACCGGGATGCACCTCTGGCAGGACCTGGTCTATACGCAGGTCTGCGACCCCGAGACCTTCCAGCCGCTCCCCTACGGGGCCGAGGGCACCCCGGTCTACACTCATCTCGAGCGCACGTCGCAGCCCATGATCCGGCTGGTCTCGGGCGACCGCGCGCGCTGGGTGGACGGGCCCTGCCCGTGCGGCCGCACCTATCCGCGGCTGCCGGAGGGGCTCTACGGGCGCTTCGACGACATGATCGTCGTGCGCGGCGAGAACATCTACCCGAGCACCATCGAAGATACGTTGCGCGCCATCAACGGGTTCGGCGGCGAGTTCAGAGTGGTCGTCTCACGGCGCGAGACGATGGACGAGCTGCTCGTGCAGGCCGAGTATGCCAAGACCCACGCGGAGCAGCTCGACTCGCTCGGGAAGACCATGAGGGAGCGGCTGCGCGCCCGCCTCGGCGTGCATCCGCGAATCGAGCTCGTCGCCGAAGGCACCCTGCCGCGGACCGAGTTCAAGGCCCGCCGGGTGATCGACGATCGCGATCTCTATCGCTCGCTGGCCCAGTCGTGATGACCGCGAGTCATGAATGAAAGGAGATACAAGCAATGTTCGACCCTGACGCGCTGGACCGCGCCCTGGCCATGCGCCGGGACTGGGAAGCCAACGAGCTCCGCGCCTTCCTCGAGCGCCAGCCGGAAGCGCGTGAGGAGCACCGCACCGGCTCGGGGCTCCCCGTCGAGCGCGTCTACACGCCCGAGCACATCGGCGCCACCTCCTTCGAGGAGATCGGCCTGCCCGGCCGCTATCCCTTCACCCGCGGGCCCTATCCGACCATGTACCGCGGGCGGCTCTGGACGATGAGGCAGATCGCCGGCTTCGGTACCGGCGTCGACACCAACCGGCGCTTCCACTATCTCATCGAGCAGGGGCAGACCGGCCTCAGCGTGGACTTCGACATGCCGACGCTGATGGGCTACGACTCCGACGACCCGCGCTCGGTGGGGGAGGTGGGACGCGAGGGCGTCGCCGTCGACACCATCGAGGACATGGAGGCGCTCTTCGAGGGCATCGACCTCGAGCGCATCTCGGTTTCCATGACCATCAACCCGACGGCGTGGATCCTGCTCGCGATGTACGTGGCGCTGGCCGAGTCGCGCGGCTACGACTTGAACAAGCTGTCGGGCACGGTGCAGGCCGACATCCTCAAGGAGTACATCGCCCAGAAGGAATGGATCTTCCCGATCCGCCCCTCCATGCGCATCATGCGCGACATGATCGTCTACTGCGCCGGTCACATGGCCCGCTACAACCCGATCAACATCAGTGGGTATCACATCTCGGAGGCGGGCGCGACCTCGGTGCAGGAGGTCGCCTTCACCATGGCCAATGCCGTCGCCTACGTGGAGGAGGTGACGGCGGCGGGCGTCCCCGTTGACGACTTCGCGCCCCGGCTCGCCTTCTACTTCGTGGCCCAGGCGGACTTCTTCGAGGAGGTCGCGAAGTTCCGCGCCGCGCGACGGATCTACGCGAAGCTGATGCGCGAGCGCTTCCACGCCATGAGGCCCGAGTCCATGCGACTGCGCTTCCACTGCCAGACGGCCGCCGCCACCCTCACCAAGACCCAGCCCCTCAACAACGTCGTGCGCGTGGCGCTCCAGGCCCTCTCAGCGATCCTCGGGGGCGCCCAGTCGCTGCATACCAATGGCATGGACGAGGCCTATGCCATCCCCTCCGAGGAGGCGATGAAAGTGGCCCTCCGCACGCAGCAGATCATCGCCCACGAGACACGCGTCCCTCACGTCGTGGACCCGCTCGGCGGCTCGTACTACGTCGAGGCGCTCACCAACCGTATCGAGGCCGAGGTGCTCAAGATCCTGACCAAGGTGGAGAGCATGGGCGGGACGATCAAGGCCGTCGAGGAGGGCTACTTCCAGCGCGAGATCGCCGACTCGGCCTATGACTTCGCCCGGCGGAAAGCTTCCGGCGAGCAGCCGGTGATCGGCGTGAATCTCTACGCCGAGCCCGGCGAGCCCCCGCCGATCCCGATCCACAAGGTGGATCCCGCGGTCGAGTCGCGCCAGATCGAGCGGCTCCGCGGGGTCCGCGCACGACGCGACACCGCGCGCGTGGCGACACTTCTCGACCGGCTCGAGCACGACGCGCGCGACCCGTCAATCAACCTGATGCCGGGCACCATCGAGCTAGTCAAGGCGCGGGCGTCCATGGGCGAGATCGTGGCGCGGCTCCGCCACGTCTTCGGCGCCTACGTCGAGAAGCCCGTTTTCTAGGGCACCCCGAGGGAGCCGCCGCCGTCCACCGCGCTCGTGATGCCCCGTGTTGCGAGGGCCCGCCCTTTGGGCCACCGTCTCGAGTCTCCCATTCTTCCCCGCCGCACTACGAGCAGCTCGTCACTTCCGCTCCGTGGGCTGCCAGAGGCGCTGCCAGGCCCGCACCCCTTCCTGGAGCGTCTGCTGGACCTGCTCGGCCTGCCGCCGGACCACTTCACGGTAGACCTCGCCCAGCCCACCGGCGCCCCTGAAGGCTTCGATGGCCCGGTCCCAGCTCTCCAGCCACGCCTCCATCGGATTGCGGCCGGGCATTGCGGTCCCCGGTGCGTGCGGGGCGCCCACGGCGCGCCGGCACTCGCGCTCCCACAGCTCGAAGCTCTGGTTGACGGCGGCGATGAAGCTCTCCTTGCTCGTCCGCGCCAGCTCGAGCCACTCCTCGACCATGCGGCGGTAGGCCTCGCCGCCCTGCTTGGGCATGCCCTCGAGCATCTTCATCACGGCCGAGAGCGCCTCGGCATACGCCTCACTCGTCTTCCGCATGGTGTCCGGGATCGTCGATTGGGTGTCCATCGTCATCCTCCATCTCCGGAAGCCTTGTGAGTCGCCGAATAGCACTCCCGGCGCGCCCGGTCAAGGCCCAGCTAGGCTCGGGCCGATCCGCTACAATGGCGGTGCGCTTTCACCGCACTCGGGAGGCTCCTCATGCGCTTCCTGGTTGACCCCGACCTGCGCCGGCGTCTGATCGCGCGCCACCAGGCGCTCGTGGACGAACTGACGGCCCTCGCCAGCCTGGTGCAGACCGCGAGCGCGTCGCAGGACGGGCCCCGGGGCTGAGGCCGTGAGCCTTTCAGGAAGGGTGCGGTCCGCTCAGGCGGCCCTGGGCGTGCTCACCGGCCTGAACGCCCTGAACTACGCCGACCGATACGTGGGAGCGGCCATGCTGCCCCTGATCCTCGCGAGCCTGGCCCTGTCCGACGCGGAAGGGGGACTGCTCCAGTCCGCGTTCATCCTCAGCTACGCTCTCGTCTCACCCCTGGCGGGGTGGCTCGGCGACCGGTGGGCGCGGCTCCGGCTCGCGGCGGCCGGCGTCCTCGTGTGGAGCGCGGCAACCGTTGCCTCGGGGCTCGCGCCGAGCTACGCGGCCCTCCTCTTTGCGCGCGCGGTCATCGGCGTGGGGGAAGCGAGCTATGCGGTCGTGACACCGTCGCTCCTCTCCGATCTCTACCCACCGGAGCGCCGCGCGCGCGTGTTCGCCATCTTCTACGCCGCGATCCCCGCCGGCACCGCGCTCGGATACGCGCTCGGCGGCACGATCGGGAGCGCGTTCGGATGGCGAACGGCATTCTTCGCCGCCGGAATACCTGGCGCGGCGCTGGCGCTCACGTTGCTTTGCCTCGCCGAGCCGAAGCGCGGGGCCAGTGACGCGGTGGGCGCCGGGCCGGCGACGCCGCTGGCGCTGGGTGCGTCGCTCCGGGCGCTCTGCGCGCGGCCGAGCTACCTCTACAACACGGCCGCGCAGGTGCTCTACACCTTCGCGATGGGCGGACTCGCGACCTGGATGCCCACCTACTATGTCCGCGAGCGGGGCCTCTCCCTGGGGACCGCGTCGACCACGTTCGGGCTCCTGTTACTGATCGGAGGCTTCGCCGGGACCATCCTGGGCGGCCAGCTCACCGACCGGCTCGGCGCGCGGCTCCGCGGAGTCCAGTTCGCCATCTCCGGCTGGGGCCTCGCCCTGTCGCTCCTGTTCACCGCCGGCGCCGTGCTCGCCCCGGCACCCCTGGTGTTCTGGCCATGCACCTTCCTGACGCTCTTGCTGCTCTTCCTGAATATCGGGCCACTCAATGCCGCGATGGCCAACGTGCTACCGTCCGACCTTCGGGCACGGGGCTTCGCGCTGACCACGATGGCCATCCACCTTCTCGGCGACGCGGCCTCCCCCTGGCTCATCGGCGTCGTGTCGGACTATGTGGGGCTGACCGCTCCCATCCTCGGCGCAGGATGCTTGCTCGCCGTTGCGGGCATCCTCCTCCTGATGGGCCGGGCAGCGCTGGAGCGAGATATCGCGGCGGCCCGTGGAGAATCGTGAACCGCGCGGAGGGACAAGACCATTCGACCGCTGACATTTCTTGACGGATTCTGTCAGCAAGATGCTCCTGAGAGAACTCTTCCAAAATTGGCAGCAGTGCGTGGCCACGTTGAGCGAACAGCAATCAGGACAGGTATTTGGCCGGGGCGCGGAGTCTCGGCGGCAGCCTTCGGGAGTCCAGGCACCATTCTTGCTCGCCTTCTAAGCGATTGAGCGTCCTGGGGGGTTGACTGACAAGGCGGAGCGCCAAGGCATCGAACCCGGGATCCGGGGAGCGTTCTTGATGGGTGACAGCTTTCCTAGCATCCTGTGCGCAGACGACGATCCGGAGGTGCTGGAGCAACTCAAGGAACACTTCACGCGCCAGGGCTTCATCGTGCTGACCGCCACCAACGGCGTGGAGGCATGTCTGCAGGTCAAGCGCTGGGCCCCGAAGGCCGTCATCCTCGATCTGCTCATACCCCGTCTCGGCGGAATCGGGACTCTCGGTCGGATCCGGTCGTTCAATCCGAGTATCCCGGTGATCCTCGTGAGCGATACCGCCGGCGCGCTGGGCCTGGTCACCGAAGCCGGGCTCAATGTGACAGGGGCCTTCGCGAAGCCGCTGGACCTGGCTGGGGTGTCCGAGGTTCTGGCCCGGGCCGGCGTGACGGCACCCGCGGCGCTCGCCCCTGTGTCCAACGAGCAGCGCCGCCGGCAGGCCCGCGCGCGCATCTTGGTGGTGGACGACGAGCCCCAGTTCAGGGAGATGCTCGCCGAATACCTCGGCGGCGAGGGGTTCGAGGTGCTTGACGCCGGCAGCGGAGAAGAGGCGCTCTCCCTGCTGCCGGCAGGACGTCCGGATCTTGTCCTCCTCGACCTGATGATGGCCGGCATCGGCGGACTCGAGACGCTGCGCAGGATCAAGGAGACCCAGCCGAACACCTGCGTCATCATGGTCACCGCCGTGGACGACCTGGACGTGGCGCGGTCAGCGCTCGCCGCCGGTGCCGCCGACTACGTGACCAAGCCCTTCAGCTTCCAGTTCCTGGACGCGGTGCTTGACGTCTACATGCCGGCGGACCAGACGGAGCGGCGACCGGCCGTGAGAACCGGCTAAGGCCTAGTCAGGTCGAAGGCGCGGCAGACTCAAGCAACCGCTCGGCCGCCTCCTCCCCCGAACGCACGCAGTCGGCGATGCCGACACCGCGGTAGGCGCCGCCCACGAGCGCGAGTCCCGGATGGCGCCGCACGCACTGCTCGATGGCCTCCACGCGAACCAGGTGGCCGACGTGGTACTGGGGCATGGCCTTCGGGTACCGGGCGGTGCGGGCGAAGACCGGGTCCCCGCGCGCTCCGAGCAGTAGGGCGAGCTGGCCGCGCGCGGTGGCGGCGAGAGATTCGTCGCTCTGCTCCAGAATCGCCTCGCTCAGCGCACCGCCGAGGAAGACGCGCAGCAGGACATGACCTTCGGGGGCGCGCCCGGGGTACTTCACGCTGGAGAACGTGCAGGCGATGATCGGACGCCGCTCCACATGCGGCACCACGAAGCCGAAGCCGTCCAGCGGGTGCGCGATGTCGGCGCGACGGTAGGCGAGGGTCACGGTAGCGGAGGACGCGTACGGAATCCCCTCGAGGAGGTGGGCGAGCGAGGGATCCAGGTAGCGGACCATCCGCGCGACCTGATACGCCTCGGGGGCGAGGATGACCACGTCCGCCTCCATCGCTCCACCGTCGAGTGTCGCCACCTGCCAGCGGCCACCGCTCCGCATCACGCCGCTGACCGGCTCCTTGAGCCTCACCGCTCCCGGCGGGAGCCGGGTGGCCAGCACCCGGATCAGCTCCTCCATGCCGTCGGCGAAGGTGACGAACAGCGACCAGCGCGCGCCGCTCGATCCCGACGCCTCGGCCGGCGCGCGGCGGGCGGCGCGCCACATGGCGAGGATCACGCTTCGCTCGCGCCGCTCCAGCTCGAGGAACCGCGGCACGGTGGCAGCCAGGGACAGGTCATCCGGGTCCGCGGTGTAGATGCCGGCGACCAGCGGCTGAGCGACGCGCTCCAGCGCCTCGCGGCCGAGCCGGCGGCGGACGAAGGCCCCGAGGCTCTCGTCAGGATCGCCGCCGCGCGGCAGGACCAGGTCGAGCGCCATCCTGAGCTTGCCTGGCCACGAGAAGAGCTTCGAGGCGAGGAAAGGCCGGAGGCATGTCGGCGCCAGGAGCTGGAAGCCGTCGGGAAGCGGATAGAGCCGGCTCCCGAACGCGACGAAGGTGCGGCGGACCAGGTCAGCGGTCCTCACCAGTCGGTCTTCCACGTCGAGCCGCCGGCAGAGCGCGAGCGCCCAGGGCTTCTCTGAGAGGAAGGAATCGGGCCCGCACTCCACGAGGAACCCCTCGCGGCGCTCGGTCTGGATGGTGCCGCCCAGCCGATCGGCGGCTTCCAAGAGCGTGAGGTCCAGCCGGCGGCCTCGCTCCCGCGACCACTCGACCGCCCGATGGGCGGCAGCGAGCCCCGCGATGCCGCCACCGACGACGACCACCCTCATGGCCGAACCGGCCCGAGTCTCACGAGGTCGGCCAGCATCTCGATGAAGCTCGGGTGGTCGTTGGCCGCCAGCGCGCGGTGGAAGCCCAGCCCCAGTCGCTCCGCGAGCTGACGTGCCTCGACGTCGAGGTCGTACAGCACCTCCACGTGGTCGCAGACGAAACCGATAGGGGCGACGACCACATCCTCGACGCCCTCTCGCGCGAGCGCGCGCAGCAGATCGCCGATGTCCGGCTCGAGCCACGGCTCCCGCGGCGAGCCGCTCCGGCTCTGATAGGCCACCGACCAATGCGGGTGAGCGAGTAGCTCGGCGACCCGGCCACCGACGGACTTGAGCTGGGCCGAATAAGGAGAGCCATCCGCCATCGCCACCGGCACGCTGTGAGCGGTGAAGACCAGATGCGCCGCGCGCCGCCGCCGGGCGGCAACCTGAGCGAGCGCCGTGGCGGCACGGTCCACCATGGTCTCGATGAAGAGTGGGTGGTCGGCCCAGGGCGGCGCGTAGGCCACTTCGGGAGCGTCGCCGCCCACCCTCTCCCGAGCGGCGCTGACGTCGCCCACGTAGCGCTCCCACGACGCCTCGGTCTGGAACGACGAGAGAATGATGGCGAGAGCGCGCCGGTGCCCTCGGTCCCTCATCTCGGCCAGCGTCTCGTGGAGGAACGGACACCAGTTCCTCATGCCGACATACACGGGCCACGCGATGCCGCGGCAGGCCAGCGCGCGGCGAAGCCCCGCTGCCTGGAGCCGCGTCAGGTCGCTGAGCGGCGAACGGCCTCCGATCGCCTCGTAGTGATGCGCCACCTCCTCGATCCGCTCGGGTGGGATCCGACGGCCCTCGGAGACGATCCGAAGGAACGGTCGGATCTCCTCCGGCCTCTCGGGCCCCCCGAACGCGACGAGCAGGACCGAGTCGAAGGGCGTCACGGACATCCCCGCGGTCTTCGTGCCGCCGCGTCCGCGATCGTGATCACCTTACTCGCGCGCAATCAGCAGACGGGCTGCGACGTCACGGCCACCTTCGCTCGCGGGCTCGAGCCGAGTTCGCTGTTCCGCATCGTCTAGAATCGGTACTCATCTGGCCGACAGCTCGTGAACCATGTCCACGAGGGCGATCACGTGGTCGACAGGCGTCTCCTTGTGGACGCCATGCCCAAGGTTGAAGATATGCCCGGGCCGCCCGGCCACCCCATCGAGGATCTCTTTCACTCCCCGCCGGATCTCACCGATACCCGCCAGGAGGACGGCTGGGTCGAGATTGCCCTGCACCGCCACGTCGTGCCCCAGCCGCTCCCACGTCGGGCCGATCTCCACCCGCCAGTCGAGCCCGATGACATCACCCCCCGCCGCCTTCATCAGATGGAGCAGGCCGGCGGTGCCGGTCCCGAAGTGGATGACCGGGACGCCCGGGGTCAGCCGCTGGATGACGCGGCGCGAGTAGGGCAGCACCGAGTCACGGTAGTCGGCGGGTGAAAGCGTCCCGACCCAGGAGTCGAACAGCTGGACGGCCTGAGCGCCGGCCGCGATCTGGCCGTTCACGTAATCCGCGGTGATGTCGCCGAGCGCCGTCATGAGCGCGTCCCAGGCCGCCGGCTCCCCGCGCATGAGGCGCTTGGTATGGAGGAACTCGCGCGAAGGGCCCCCCTCGATGAGGTACGACGCGAGCGTGAATGGCGCGCCGGCGAAGCCGATGAGCGGCACGCGGTCCGAGAGCGCCTTGCGGACGAGCCGCACCGTCTCGAAGACGAACGGCACCGCCTCTTCGACGGCCACGGGCCTGAGCCGCATCACGTCCTCCACGCTCCGGACGGGACGCTGGATGCGCGGGCCCTCGCCCCGGGTGAACTCGAGCCCGATGCCGAGAGGCTCGAGCACGAGCAGGATATCGGCGAAAAGGATGGCAGCGTCCACGCGAAGCTTGTCCACCGGCTGCAGCGTCACCTCGGCGGCGGCCTTCGGATCCTTGCAGAGGTCGAGGAAGCCGTGGCGGGCCCGCATGGCGCGATACTCGGGCATGTAGCGTCCCGCCTGGCGCATGAGCCACACCGGAGTGAACGGCGTCGCTTCGCGCCGGCAAGCCTGGAGGAACGGCGGGGGGGAGCCAGTGAGCATCGCAGTTCGAGCGTACCGTCGGGTACTGGCGCAGTCAAGAAAGGGGCGCTATCATCGCGCGAGCAGTGCGAGCCGCAGGACGTCGTGGGGCTGGGGCCCCACCGTCCGAGGCGAGCGATCCGGAAATCCGAGCCGCAGGACGCGGTAGGGGCTGGGGCCCCACCGTCCGAGGCGAGCAATCCGGAAATCCGAGCCGCAGGACGCGGTAGGGGCTGGGGCCCCACCGTCCGAGGCGAGCGAATCCAAAGTCGGAGGAGTGACCATGCCCTTTGTTTCCGGCAAGCAGGCGTTCCTGGAAATCCTGAAGCAGGAAGGCGTCGATCTGATGTTCGGCAATCCCGGCACCACCGAGCTGCCGCTGATGGACGGCCTCGCGCGCGAGCCCGGGATTCGTTACATCCTGGCGCTGCAGGAGTCGGTCGCCGTCGCCATGGCGGACGGGTATGCCCAGGCGAGCGGAAAGCTCGCCGTGGTCAATGTCCACACCTCGCCCGGGCTCGGCAATGCCATGGGGATGCTCTACGACGCCCGCGAGGCGGGCTCGCCCATGCTGCTCACCGCGGGGCAGCACGACCAGGCCATGAACCTCAGCGAGCCCATCCTCTGGTCCGATCTGCCGCCGGTCGCGCGGCCCTACGTCAAGTGGTCCCACGAGATCACGCGGCTGGAGGACCTGCCGCGCGCGGTGCGGCGCGCCGCCAAGACGGCCTTCGCCCACCCATCCGGCCCCGTGTTCATCTCCCTGCCCGTGGACGTGCTCAACGCCGAACGCGAGCTGGACCTGCTCGAGCCGACGCGCGTCGCGCCGCGCATCCGCGGCGATCGGGCGGCGGTTGACGCAGCGGCTGAGTTGCTCGTCAGCGCCAAGCGCCCCATCCTGATCGCCGGCGACGCCGTCGCCCATGGCGATGCGCTCGCCGAGATGGCCGAGGTCGCTGAGCTGCTCGGCGCCCCCGTCTATACCGAGTGCGTGCCCTCCACCTGCGCCTTCCCCTTCACGCATCCGCTCTACCAGGGGCCGTTCCCGCGGCTCGGGCCACCGATCCGCTCGCTCCTGATGCGGCACGATCTCCTCTTCTCGGTGGGCGGCGATCTCTTCACGCTCTCCCTCCCGTCGGACGTCGAGCCCATGCCCGAAGGCCTCCCGGTGATCCATCTCGACGTGGACCCCTGGGAAATCGGCAAGAACTACCCGGCCAAGGTCGCGATTCTCGGCGATCCCAAGGCGACCCTCCCCGACCTCGCCCTAGCGCTCAGGAAGCGGCTCACTCCCCCGGTCAGGAAGGAGGCCGAGGCCCGGTTCGAGCAGCACCGGGGGGCGATGGAAGCCCGCCGACGCGCCCTGCGCGAGCGGGCGGCGGCCGAGGCCGGGCGCACGCCGATCACGCCGCTCTCCCTCGTGGCGGCCGTGGTCGAGGCCGTCCCCGATGACGCCGTCGTCGTGGATGAGTCGATCTCCTCCAGTATCGGGCTCCGCGAGCTGCTCGGATCGCGCGAGCCGCGCTCGTTCTACGGGCTGCGCGGCGGCGGCATCGGCTGGGGCTTGCCGGCGGCGCTCGGCATCAAGCTGGCCCAGCCCGCCCGCCCCGTCGTCGCGCTGGTCGGCGACGGCAGTGCCATGTACACCAGCCAGTCCCTCTGGACAGCGGCCCACGACTCCATCCCCGTCACCTACGTGATCTTCAACAACGCCTCCTACCGCATCCTGAAGCAGCGCACCCTGGCGCTCAAGGGTTTCTCCGCCCAGGACGACCGCTACGTCGGCATGGACATCGTCAACCCTGAGATCGACTTCGTAGGGCTCGCGAAATCACTCGGCGTCCCCGGCGAGCGCGTCGGGAAGACCGCGGACGTGGCGCCCGCGCTCAAGCGCGGCCTCGCGTCCTTCGGGCCGTACCTCCTGGACGTGCGCATCGACGGCGCGTTCAAGGGCTGAACCATGAAGAAGCGCGTGGCTGATCCCTGGATCCCGGGAGACCGGTACGGCCGCATCCTGCCGCCCTTCATGGCCAACCTCATCGTGAGGGAGGTGCCGCGCGCCGTCGCCTTCTACCAGGATGTGCTCGGCGGCGTGATCCACTACGCCGACCCGGACTTCGCCGCCGTCAAGGTGGGCGGCGCCGAGCTGATGCTCCACGCCGATCACACCTACGACAAGCACCCGTGGCACGCGCGGCTCATCGACGGGGAGCGGCGCGGGCTGGGGGCGGAGCTGCGGCTCTTCGGCGTGGATCCCGACGCGGTCGAGGCGCGCGCCCGGCGGGCCGGCGCGCCGATCGTGCGACCCACGACGGCCATGGGTCATGGATGGCGCGAGGTGATGGTGGAGGATCCCGACGGCTATGTCTGGGCCGTCGGAGTCCCGACTCCCGCGGGGGCCACGTGAGCGGTCGGCTTCAGGGCAAGGTCGGCATCGTCACCGGCGGCGGCTCGCGGGGTCCGGGGATCGGCAACGGCAAGGCGGCAGCCATCCTGTTCGCTCGAGAGGGTGCGCGCGTGCTCTGCGTGGACGTAGCGGCGGCGCGCGCCCAGGAAACCGTCGAGGTGATCCTCTCCGAGGGCGGCATCGCCTCGGCGTGGGCCGGGGACGTCACCCGGAGCGAGGATTGCCGCCGGATGGTGAGCGCGGCCATCGAGCGCTACGGCGCCCTCGACATCCTGCACAACAATGTCGGGATCGAGTCGCGGAAGGATCTCCTCGAGACCTCGGAGGAGGAGTGGGATCGCGTGTTGGCGGTCGACCTCAAGTCCATGCTACTCGCCACCCAGGCGGCGGCAGTTCCAATGGTCGAGCGGGTCAGCCCGCCATCCACCACGAGCGTCTGGCCCGTCACCCAGCGCGCCTCGTCGCTGGCAAGATAGACGGCCGCCCATCCTACGTCCCACCCCGTGCCCTGTGCCGAGCGGCGGCGCGCGTCGCCGCTCGGCACCGAGGGTACGGGGTGGGACGTAGGATGGGCGGCCGTCTATCTCGCCAGCGACGAGGCGCGCTGGGTGACGGGCCAGACGCTCGTGGTGGATGGCGGGCTGACACTGACGACGCGATGACGCCGTATCATCAGAGCGGCACGCCGCCGCGCCGCACCGAGCCGCCGAGCGAGTGCCCCTGGCGCCGGCAGCAGCCGCGGTGTTCCGAGGGGCCGATCCATCGGGTAGGTTCACCCAGAAGGAGGTGGAACGGGCAGAGCCCGGTGAGCTCCGGCCCCCTCGCCTTGAGCGTGATCCCGTAGTGCTCGAGCACCGGCCGGAACTCGGCCGCGGCCCTGATCGCCTTGAAGTCCACCCCGAGTTTTGTCACGTCTTCCTCCGCTCCCTGGCCTCGCCCTTCGCCACGACGTCGGGCAGGAGCCCGTGGCCCAGGCAGTACCACTCGCCGCCGGCGAACTGCACCATCTCTTCCTTGAGCGCGATCACCGAGCAGTCCGGATACTCGCAGGCCCGCGCCTCACAGCTGTGCTCCATGACTTCGCCGGACTTCCCCTCGGTGACTTCAACGATGACTGACTCTCCGCACTCAGGACAGCGTCCCTGCGTCCGTTGCATCGGTCCTCCTCCCTTTCTCTTTGGTCCGCCGCTGGGCGAGCGAGACCTACTTCTCCGTGCCACTACCGATGATGAGGAGGTGTCGTGCAGCCGGATGTCCAGGAGCTTCGCCCCGTCGGGGAGCTGCCGCGTGAGGCGCAGGTCCTCACCCGATGGCGTGGGATCCCGTAGAGGTGGTTGTGAATCAGGATGAGCGACGAGGTGCCGTCGCGTGCCGCGGGGCCCAGGACCTCGCGTGGATGCACTAGCGAGGCGGACTGCGTGCCCATCGAACCCTCGGTGTGCAGCAGGTAGTCGTTTTGAGCGTTCAGGTGGATCGTCCAGAAGTGTTGTTCGTCGTCGTGCTTCCGCAGGAGATGAACCGCGAAGAGTGCTGCAGTTTCCGGTGAGCTGAGGCTCCGGGGTGATAGTTGATCGTGTTCGCGAACGACGGTCCAGGTGGCCAGCTTGAGGCGGTAGCGCACGGCTCCCTCCTTACGATGGAGTGAACTCCTGAGGGAAGCCGTAGCAAACGGGCAGGATTCGTCAAGTGTGGACGAGATCAGACACCCCCTTGACGGATCGCCGTCTTCTCCGGCGGTCGATCTGGGTCGCGCCAAGTCATCGCGTAGTTCACCTTGGCCACCCACGAGCCGCATCACGGCCGCGCTCCGGACGTTCCGGAGAAAACGGGGCACTGGGCATCACTGATGGGTGTCGACATAACGTTCCTTCTCCCGGCCGCGGTATCGCGGCCGAACTTCGGTTTACCCCGCAGGCCGATGAAGGAGACAGGGTGGTTCGATTGCCCTCCCCCTCTCCCCCTAAAGCGTTTTGACCTGCGGGGGCGGGCAGCCGCCGGGCCGACACCAACGTATTGATTTATAAGGACCAAGGTTTCGCCCCCCCCATATTTTGCGGTTTGGCTTGCGTGCGAGCCCAAGTTCTCGTAGTCTATCCACCCAAAACCAGCGTAGGAGCCTCCATGAACAAGCTCGCTCACTTCGCCGGGGGTGCGGTGGCCAGCGCTGCGGGTTACTACTTCGGCTGTAAGATTCTTGGCCTTGAGCCGACCTGGCCCCGGGCTCTCGCCTTCGCCGGAATCGGCGCAGGTATAGGCTGCCTACCGGATCTTCTAGAGCCGGCGCTCCACCCCTGGCATCGTTCGCTTCTTCACTCGGTCGCGTTGAACGCAGGCCTCGCCTACGGCGTCCGTCAACTCTGGCGGAATCCCGCGGTCCCCGCCGATACGTAAGGTCGCGTTGACCGCGCTTAGCGTCGCGTACATCAGCCACCCCTTGCTGGACGCGACAACACCCCGGGGTCTTCCCCTGGTGGGGTAAGCAGGAGGACGAATGTCACACAAGGTCACGAGTAAGACCGTTGCTTCGGATGCAGCACGGGTTCTTCGGGATCCTCGAGCGACGCAGGCTGAGAGGGCTGCCGCCGGCAGCGCGCTGTCTCAGCGGGAACCGGGAAGACATAGCCGGAGGGGATCTCGCCGGTCGAGCGGCCGACCCGGCCGGCGGTCAAGCGGCTGGAGGTAAAGCCTATGAGGAGGACCGTTATGGACGGGGTGGCGAGGCAGCAACTAGTGGCGTTGGAACTGAGGGACGAGAGAGCACTGATCCCTATCGGGAAGTACGTGTGCGACAAGCAGACCTGCCGCCGGGAGATTCATCTCCTGCATTACGATCAACCCGAAGCCCAATACCTCATCACCGAGATGGTAAAGCACGAGGCCACGCAACAAGCGAAGCACCACCACGACCTTTTCGATTGCGCGGCCCGTTTCACGGAGGGGCCATGACCAAGATGGCGGTTCCGCCGCCGCATGTAACGAGAGCTCTTTGTGATCCGGGGGCGAAACCCGCGGAAGGCTCGGCCGCTCAGCTCGACCTCTTGGTCAGGAGGTACCTCCCCGCGCTTCGGCTGCATCCCCTCTCCCAAAAGGCGATCCCGCAGCTCGCTAAAGACCCTCGGGCGCTGAAGGCGATCGCTAGGGCCGTCCGTGAGGTCCCCACCGGACACCATCTCTGGCTCGGCGACTCTCGGGCAATGTCTCACATCCCGGACGACTCGGTCCACCTGATCGTCACTTCCCCACCATACTTTGACCTGAAGAACTATCCCGGACATGAGTCACAGCTAGGGGGCGTTCACGACTACGAGGTGTTCCTGAAGGAACTCGACCGTGTTTGGGGCGAGTGCTACAGGGTTCTCGTCAAGGGGGGACGTCTCGTCATTGTGGTCGGTGACGTCTGTCGTTCTCGCCGAGTCTTCGGCGAACATCATGTCATCCCGCTTCATGCTTCCATCATCGAACACTGCCGCTATCTTGGCTTCCATAATCTTGCGACGGTGGCGTGGCACAAGATCTCGAACGCGAAGTTCGAGGTCGAGAACGGAACCTCGTTTCTCGGCAAGCCGTACGAGCCCAACGCCGTCATCAAGAACGATTTGGAGTTTATTCTCATGCAGCGGAAGCCAGGCGGCTACCGGCAGCCAACCGAGGCGATGCGTGTGCTCAGCGTCATCGCCGAAAAGGACCAGCGGGCTTGGTTTAACCAGATCGTCAGGTTCCACGGTGCCTCGACGCGTCAGCATCCTGCGCCTTACCCGCTCGAACTCGCCGTGTCCCTCGTCCGCATGTTCAGCTTTGTCGGCGACACTGTAGTCGATCCGTTCTCTGGAACCGGGACGACAAGCGTGGCCGCGGCGCGCTCAGGACGAAGCAGAAGTCCGGCGGCCAAGACTCAGAGCGACTGTGGACGCGCACTTAGACGATGCGCCGAAGGGTTAGCGTGGCCCGGCTGTCTGGGCAACCTCAGCGGCGCTGCTAGTGCCAGCACCCATAGAGTTCATCGAACACCTCCGTAGTCACGGGTACCATCCCCGCTCGAACGCGCACGGCAACGCCATCTGCGAGGCCGTCCTCAGGGATCTCCGCTCTCGGTGCCCGAGGATTGCCGAGGACTTGGGTGCAGGCCGCATCGTTTACGACCTCCATGTGAAGCTGCGTGTTGGCAATAACGTGTGGAACATTGATCTCGTACTCGGGCCTCCTCCCGCGGAGTTCTCGCCTCAGAGAGATGGGCTGGCTCGCATCAGGCCGGTGACGATCAGGGTTGCAGTTGAGACAAAGGCGATCATGACAGAACACGGTAAGGCTCGGCGGAATCGGCAGCGTGACCTCGACTCCTTCCACCAATTCGTTCACCGGTACAACTCCAGCACCATCGCTGCAGCCCTCACGGTCGTCAACATCGCGGAGCGCTTCCGGTCGCCCCTCCGTCCAGCGATCAGCGTTCACCGCAACATAACGAGACTGACGGGGGAGACACTCACCTTGCTCCGCCTGCTTCCACCTCGCTCCGGGGCGGCAGAGGGTCCGGGCCTCGAAGCCAACGGGGCGATTGTTGTTGACCACGACAATATTCAGAACCGCAGCGCTCGCCTGGTCTCTCAGACACCGGCACCTCAGGTTGGAGACCCACTCCACTACGACGCGTTCATCCAACACATCTGCGATCAATACACGCAGCGTTGGGACCGATCACGCGATTGACAGTCTGAAACCGGAGACTCTCTACTATCTCGAAGGGATTTGGGGATGAGCATTCTCAGCGATCTCGTAAAGATGTACGAGCTATGGGGAACCTGGAAGGACAAGCAGATCTCGGAGCCAGAAGAAGAGTTGGTGATAACTGCGCTGGAGGCCAACGGCCAATTGTTCGTCTTCGAGACTTCACTAGACGGTGAGTTCGTATCCATCGGCACCCGCTACTACCTCGACGAGCGGGACCCCGCCGTTCGCGCTCGCTACCTCGAAGCGCTCGAAAAATGTTTCGCCGAGGGCTCGTCCGTCACGAAGGTGGCCAGCTCTTCTGTCTGTCAGGATCCGGTTTCGACGCCGCCCGCCACTCGGCCGACCGACGCCGGCCGGCGCTCGACCCTTGGCTCCACCGCCGCGTCCCAGCCCCGTAGGGTCCGGAGGTAAACTGGGGCGTCGACGCTCTCCGGACCCGCGCCGCTCCGCCGGCCGCCGCAGGCTGGGTGGCGATAAGGCCGAGCGTTTCGTCGCAGTTGATCCGCGGTCAGCCCGGGTGCGGATCCACCTTCGCGCGCGTCCGCCGCGCCTCTTGCGCGCCAGCCGGCAGCGGGTATACCGTCGTACTGCCGGCGCACGCTGGCCAGCTCGAATCTGATCGACAGGAGCGTTGCATGGCTGAGGGAGGCCAGCTCATCCGGGGACTGGAAGGCGTCGTGGCCGCCGAGACCAGGCTCTGCGATCTGGACGGGAAGAACGGCCGCCTGGCCTACTGCGGCTTCGACATCGACGATCTGGCGCGCCGGGCCACGTACGAGGAGGTGGCGTACCTGCTCTGGTACGGCGAGCTGCCCACGCGGCCCCAGCTCGACCAGTTCAGCGCCGAACTGATCGCCGCGCGCCCGGTGCCGCCCGAGCTGATCCAGGCCTTCGGCCTCATGCCCCGCCGCACCGATCCGATGCGGTCGCTCCAGGCGGCGGTGGCGATGCTCGGGATGCACGACGCCGACGCCACGGACAACTCGCGCGCCGCGAACCGGCGGAAGGCGGCGCGGCTCACGAGCCAGATCCCGACGGCCGTCTCCGCGTATCACCGCATCCGGACGGGACAGACGCCCGTGGAGCCCGCCAAGGACCTCCCCCACGCCGCAAATTTCCTCTACATGCTCGCCGGCCAGAAGCCGACCGACGTGACGGCTCGCGCCTTCGACGCGAGCCTGATCCTCTACGCCGAGCACGAACTGAACGCGTCGACCTTCACGGCGCGGGTGATCGCGGCGACGCTCTCGGACATGCATTCGGCCGTGGCCGGCGGCGTGGGGGCGATGAAAGGCACGCTCCATGGCGGCGCGGGCGAGGCCGTGATGCGCACGCTCCTGGAGATCGGCCGCCTCGATCAGGTGGATTCCTTCACCGACCAGGCGCTCGCCGAGAAGCGACGCCTCATGGGCTTCGGTCATCGGGTGTACACGGCCGGGGACCCGCGCGCCGCTATCCTGAAGGGTCTGGCCGAGGAGGCCTGCCGCCAGTCCGGCCAGGGGCTCTGGTACGATCTGGCCGTGAAGCTCCACGCCAAGGTCGATGCGGCCAAGAGGCTGATCCCGAACGTCGACTTCTACTCGGCGCCGCTCTTCTACTCCATCGGGATCCCGCTTGATCTCTTCACCCCGGTGATCTGCGTCGCGCGCATTGCCGGATGGACGGCCAATCTGCTCGAGCAGTACGACGACAACCGGCTCATTCGCCCGCGCGCCGACTACAAGGGCGCCGGCCGCCGGACGTTCCTTCCCTTGGATAGACGATCACCCCGATGAGCCAGGCCCGAAGGCGGCTGGGCCGGGCGACACCGGGTTGTCGGTGAGTTAGACGGACACCGCCGTGGGGAAGAGTCTCAGCCGCAAGCTGATCGACGCTCACCTCGTCTCGGGGAAGCCCGCCGCCGGCGAGGAGATCGGCCTCGCCGTCGACCAGGTGCTCCTCACCGACACCAACGGGACCATGGCGTTCTTGCAGTTCGAGGCCATGGGTTTCCCGCGCGTGAGGCCGTCTCGCGTCGTCACCTACATCGACCACAACGTCTACGCGGTGGACTCGCGCAACGCCGACGACCACCGCTACCTGCAGACCGCCTCCCGCCGCTACGGGGCCTGGTTCTCCAAGCCCGGCAACGGCATCTGCCACCAGGTGCACTTCGAGTCCTTCAGCGCGCCGGGGCAGTTTCTCCTCGGCACCGACAGCCACACGCCCCTCTGTGGTTCCACGGGGATGCTCGCCGTCGGCGCGGGCGGACTCGACGTGGCCGTGGCCATGGGCGGCGGGCCCTATCACCTGCCCATGCCGCGGATCGCGCGCGTGTGGCTCACGGGTCGGCTCCGGCCATGGGTGTCCGCGAAGGACGTGATCCTGGAGCTCCTGCGCCGCTACTCGGTGCGGGGTGGCAGCGGCAAGATCTTCGAGTACGCGGGCCCGGGGGTCGCCACGCTCTCGCTCCCCGAGCGCGCGACCATCTGCAACATGGGAGCCGAGCTGACACTGACGACGAGCGTCTTTCCCTCGGACGAGGCGACGCGCGAGTACTTCGACCGGCTCGGCCGCTTCGCGGACTGGCGGCCGCTCGCGGCCGACCCCGACGCAGAGTACGAGGAGGAGGTCGAGCTGGACCTCTCCACACTCGAGCCGCTCGTCGCGCTGCCGGGCTCCCCCGACCGCGTGGTGCCGGTCGCCGAAGTGGAGGGCACCTCCATCGACCAGGTCGTCGTCGGCTCCTGCACCAACAGCTCGTGGGAGGACATGTGGGCAGTCGCCCACGCGATCCGGGGGAAGCGCGTGGCGCCGTCGCTGTCCTTCGTCGTCTTCCCCGGAAGCGCCCGTATCCTCGAGGTGATGGCCCGCGAGGGCCTGCTGGCCGATCTGCTCGCGGCCGGCGCCAACGTGTCGGAACCCACCTGCGGCTCCTGCGCGGGCATCGGCCATGTGCCGGCCTCGGGAGCCCGGAGCCTCCGCGCCTTCAACCGCAATTTCCCCGGGCGGAGCGGTACCAGGGACGACGCGGTCTATCTCTGCTCTCCGGTGACGGCCGCGGTGTCCGCGCTCCACGGCGTGATCACCGATCCGCGCAAGGCCGGCGCGGCCGCCGACAGGCGTGACCCGGGATCCCTGGCCGCCTCGCTCGCCGGGCTCGTGCCCCCGGCCTCACCCGGCGAGTCCGCCACCGTCGACGTCGTCAAGGGACCCAATATCAAGGACGTGCCCCGCGGGCGGCCTCCTGAGGAGACCCTCACCGCCCCCGTCCTGATCAAGCTCGGGGACAAGGTCTCCACGGACGACATCTCCCCGTCGGGCACCGAGACGCTGATGTTCCGCTCCAATGTCCCCGCCATCGCCCAATTCTGCTTCAGGAACGTGGATCCGGAATTCGTGGCGCGGGCCCTGGCGGCGGGCATCGGCGTCATCATCGGCGGCCTACACTACGGCCAGGGCTCCTCGCGCGAAGCCGCGGTGCTCTCGCCGCTCCACCTGGGCGTGCGCGTAGTGCTGGCGAAGAGCTTCGCGCGCATTCATCGGGCCAACCTGATCAACTGGGGCATCGCGCCGCTCGAGTTCGACGATCCGGCCGACTATGACCGGATCGAGCGCGACGACACGCTCCGCTTCGAGGCGCTGCGGAGCGCCCTCGCGGAGGGCCGCAGCGTGACGGTCAGCGACGCGCGGAGCGGGAGGCGCTTCCAGGTGCGCTGCGTGCTCACTCCACGCGAGCGGGACATCCTCGTGGCCGGCGGCCTCCTCGCCCGGACCGCCGCCCCACCCACGCGATGACCCAGCGGCGGATCCGGGCGGTCTATATGCGCGGTGGGACCAGCCGCTGCCTGGTCTTCCGCGAAGAAGACCTGCCGGCAGCGGGCCCGGTGCGCGACCGCATCCTGCTCGCCGCCCTGGGGAGCCCCGATCCCTATGGTCGCCAACTCGACGGGCTGGGCGGCGGCATCTCCTCGCTCTCCAAGGCCTGCATCATCGGCCCGCCGAGCCACCCGGACGCCCAGGTGGACTACACCTTCGCCCAGGTGGAGGTGTCCAAGCCCATCGTGGATTACACCGGGAACTGCGGCAACTGCTCCTCCTCCGTGGGGCCCTTCGCGATCGACGAGCGCCTCGTCCCGATCACCGACGGCGAGACCATCGTCCGAGTCCACAACACGAATACGAAGAAGCTCATCGTGGCCCACGTGCCCGTCGCCCAAGGCGAGGCGGCCGTCGAGGGCGACTTCGAGCTCCCTGGCGTGGCCGGGCGGGGCGCGCGGATCGCGCTCGACTTCCTGGATCCGGGCGGCGCCGGCACCGGCCGGCTGCTCCCGACGGGTCGTGCCCTCGATACCGTCGAGGGGATGGCGGCATCCCTGGTGGACGCCACCAATCCCGTGGTCTTCGTCCGGGCCAAGGATCTCGGCCTCACGGGCACCGAGTCGCCCCAGGCCATGGATGCCGACACGGAGCTCTCGGCACGCCTGGAGAAAATCCGCGCGAGCGCCGCGGAGCTGATGGGAATTCCCGGGAGTGCCGCCAACCCCAAGGTGGCCGTCGTGGCTCCGCCGGCGCGCTTCGCGGCCCTCGGCGGCGGTTGCCACGGCGCCGACCAGGTGGACCTCCTCGCCCGCGTCATCTCCATGGGCAACTGCCACCGCGCCTTCGCGCTCACGAGCGCCATGTGCCTGGCGGTGGCCGCGCGGATCGACGGGACCGTGGTGAGCGAGTGTGACGCCTCGCGCGGCGAGGGTGACTTGCGACTGGGCCATCCGTCAGGCGTGCTCCCCATCGCCGCCGCCGTCGGCGCCCGCGGTGGACGACCCCACGCCGAGCGCGTGACGGTGTACCGGACCGCCCGCCGGCTCATGGAGGGCTTCGTGAGGGTGCCGTGAGGCGCCCACGCTCGCGCGCGGAGCGGGTCGTCACGTACGCACCAGGCCTTCGCCTACCGGACAATCTCGGGACAGCCAAGACGCTGGGCCTCGCCGTTCGACAGCCGCTCCTGCTCCGGGCGGACCAGGTCATCCAGTGATGGCTCACAACATGACGGACTACGCGGCGACGATGCGCGACTTCCGCTTGGAGGTCCCAAGGCACTTCAACTGGGCGTTCGAGACCTTCGACGGCTGGGCGCGCGACCCGGCCAAGGTCGCCTTGCTATGGGTCTCCGCCGACGGCCAGCCCCGCCGGTTCACCTTCGCCGAGCTCGGCGAGCGCTCCCGGCGCTTCGCCAATGTGCTCGCAGGTCTCGGGGTGGCGTCCGGCGAGCGTGTCTTCGTCATGCTGCCTCGCGTGTACCAGTGGTGGGAGATCCTGCTGGGCTGCCTCCGCGCATGCGCGGTGTCGGTGCCGGGCACGACGCTCCTCACGACCAAGGACATCGCCTACCGCCTCAACGCCGCCGATGCTTCCGTGGTCATCACCGATGAGGACAATACCCACAAGATGGACCAGGTGCTGCCGGACTGCCCCACCGTGAAGCACCGCATCGTGGTGGGTCGCACGGGTGGAGGTTGGCAGGAATACGAGCGGCTCATGGCGCGCGCCTCGGCCCGGCTCGCGCATCCGGGTAATTCGAGCGCCAGCCCGATGATGATCTACTTCACCTCGGGCACGACCGGTCATCCCAAGATGGTGCTGCACACACACGCCTCCTACCCGATCGGCCACATCATCACGGGCCGGTTCTGGCTCGACAATACGCCCGACGATCTCCACTGGACGATTTCGGACACGGGCTGGGCCCAGGCCGCCTGGACCTGCTTCTTCGCCCCCTGGAACATGGGCGCGGCGATCTTCGTCTGGGACGCGCGTGGCAAGAGGTTCGATCCGCAGGAGACGCTCGCGGTCTTCGAGCGCTTCCCCATCACGACTTTTTTCGCGCCCCCCACCGCGTACCGCATGCTCGTCCAGGAGCCCATCGAGAAGTACAAGTTCCCCACCCTGCGCCATTGCCTCGGCGCCGGCGAGGCCGTCAACCCCGAGGTGATCGAGGCCTGGCGCCAGGGCACGGGCCACCATATCTACGAAGGTTATGGCCAGACGGAGAGCGTGCTCGTGGCCGCGACCTTCCCGGCCACGCCGTGGAAGCCGGGCTCGATGGGACCGGCCGCGCCCGGCCATCGCGTCGCCATCGTGGACGACGAGGGCCGCGAGCTGCCGCGAGGGAGCGAGGGCGACCTCGCCGTTCAGGTGGTGCCCGAGCGCCCGGTGGGCATGTTCAAGGAGTACTGGAAGAACCCCGGCGCCACGGCCCGCTGCCATCGCGGCGACTGGTACATCACCGGTGACCGCGCCTCAATGGACGCGGACGGCTATCTGTGGTTCGTCGGGCGCGCCGACGATGTGATCAACAGCGCATCCTACCGCATCGGCCCCTTCGAGGTGGAATCGGCCCTCGTCGAGCATCCGGCCGTCGCCGAGGCCGCCGTGATCGGCAAGCCGGATGCGCTCCGCGGCGAGATCGTCAAGGCCTTCGTGGTGCTGGCGTCCGGCTATGCGCCCTCCGACGCTCTGGTCACCGAGCTCCAAGAGCACGTGAAGACAGTCACCGCGCCCTACAAGTACCCGCGTGAGATCGAGTTCGTCTCCGACCTGCCCAAGACCATCAGCGGCAAGATCCGGCGCACCGAGCTGCGCCATCTGGAGCGGGAGCGGGGGAGGACGCATTCGCCCTCTCAGTCCGGGGAGAGGGACGGGTGAGGGGGGAGCCGTCAGCTTGGCTTCCCGGGGGACCATAGGCGTCTTCACGGACCAGCACGAGATGCTGCGGCGCACCATCCGGGCCTTCGTCGAGAAGGAGGTCGTGCCGGAGGTCGCGGCCTGGGAGGAGGCCGGGCGGATCCCACGGTCGTTCTGGCGGCGCCTGGGCGAGCTCGGGCTGCTCGGCCTCGAGTTCCCGGTCGAGTACGGGGGCGGCGGCGGCGACTTCCTCTCCAGCGTGGTGCTCGGGGAGGAGATGGCGCGCTGCCGGTCGGCGGGCGTCGCGTTCAGCGTCCTCGTGCACACGGACATGTCCTCGCCCTGGCTGGTGCGCTATGGCACCGACGCGCAGAAACGCAAGTATCTGCCCGGTATCATCCGGGGTGAGACGGTATGCGCGCTGGGGATCACCGAGCCGGGTACGGGATCCGACATGGCTGCCCTGTCGACGCGCGCGGAGCGGAAGGGCGATCGCTATCTTCTGACGGGCGGCAAGATCTTCATCACCAACGGCGTGTACGGCGATCTCTACTTCGTCGCCGCGCGAACCGGGGGCGGCTCACCGGAACGCCGGCACGACGGCATCTCCATGTTCCTCGTCGAGCGCGGGCTGCCCGGCTTCGAGATCAGCCGCAAGCTCGACAAGATGGGCATGCGCGCCTCGGACACCGCCGAGCTCTCGTTCCAGGAGTGCCCCATCCCGGCCGAGAACCTCCTGGGCGTGGAGGGCCGCGGCTTCGGGCAGCTCGCGGCCGGGCTCCAGCGGGAGCGGATCATCGCCGCGGTCCTCGCGCTGTCGGCCGCCGCTCACGCGCTCGAGGACACCATGACGTATCTCCGCGAGCGCCACGCCTTCGGCGAGCCCTTGGCCAGGAAGCAGGTGCTGCGCCATCGGGTCGCCGACATGGCCACCGAGATCGAGGCGGCGCGCCAGCTCGTGTACCGGGCGGCGGCGCTCTATGACTCGGGCCGGGATTGCGTCACCCTTGTCTCGATGGCGAAGCTCTTCGCGACGGAGACGGCCAATCGCGTAGCGTACCAAGCCGTGCAGATGCACGGGGGCTACGGGTACATGCGGGAGTCCCCGGTTGAAGGCTTCTTCCGCGACGTGCGCCTCTGGACCATCGCGTCGGGGACATCGGAGATCATGCGCGAGATCATCGCGAGGCGGCTCATGCCATGATCCTGCACGTGAAGCATACCTCACCGGGCGGCCATGGTGGGACAAGGCTCGCCGCGCGCGCCAGCGAGCCGGTGGAGACCTTGAGGGCGCTCGTCACGCGAAGAGAGGACACCGGACATGACCGTCAAGCTGCCGATGCTCTACACCCACGTCATGGGGAGTCACGGCTTCCCGGCCTGGTTCTGGACCGCGCTCGACAAGATCAAGGCGGGCGAGTACGGCCAGACCGACGTCAAGGAGACCTTCGACGACGCCACCCAGCTTGCGATCCGTGATCAGGAGCGCGCCGGCATCGACGTGATCTGCGACGGCGAGATGCGAAGATTCTTCTTCGTGCAGACCTTCTACGGCAAGATGGAGGGCCTGGAGCAGCTCGAGCCGCTCCGGAAGACCGGGCTCTACGCCTATGACAGCGTGCCGCGGTACCGGCCCGTCACGAAGATCACCGTGCCCAAGGGGCTCGGCACCGTCGAGGAGTTCGGGTACCTCAAGACGCAGACCGACAAGCCGGTGAAGGCGACGTGCCCCGGCCCGGTGACGCTCTCCATCCACGTACAGACGCGGCCGGGGGACGCGTACAACAACGATCGGCTGGCGCTGTGCTGGGACCTGGTGCCCGCCGTGAACGGCGAGCTCCGAGCGCTCGCCGCCGCCGGGGCCGACTGGATCCAGGTGGACGAGCCCTCGGCCGCCATCGTGCCCGGCCAGATCGGCGAGTACGTGAGGATGTTCAACGCCTGCGTCGAGGGCGTGAAAGCGAAGATCGGCTACCACATCTGCTTCGGCAACCTCCTCTCCCGCCCGCGCGGCAAGCGCTCGTACCGCTGGATGTTCCCCCATCTCCTCGACTGCAAATGCGACCAGTTCGTCTTCGAGTACGCCAATCGCGAGATGGCGGAGATCGACATGTGGAAGGACGTCGGGGTGGACCGCGAGGTGGCCTGCGGGGTGGTTGACGTGAAGTCCTTTTACATGGAGACTCCCGACGATGTGGCGGAGCGAATCCGCGTCTGTCTCGAGTCCATCCCGGCCGAGCGGCTCTCGCTTGTGCCCGACTGCGGCTTCTTCCCGGTCCCGCGCTGGGTCGCCTCCGAGAAGCTCAAGCGCCTGGCGGCGGGCGCGCGCCTGGCGAGAAGACAACTGGGCGGGTGACCAGCCCGACCGCCCGGAGCGGCGGAGCCCCGCGGGCAGATCAGAAAGATCCGCAGGGCCTTCCGGGGGCCCTGCAAGGACGCGCCGTTCACTTGCCCCGCCGAGAGTCATCCCCTATCATCGACGCGTTCCCGGACGAGCTGCCTTCCGAGGAGAGTGCCCGGATCACGGAGGATCTCATGCACACCAGCAGACGCGAGCTTCTCAAGGGCGCCGCCGCCGCGGCGGGGGCTGCCGCGATCGCATTCCCCGCGGTCCTGCGGGCTCAGGTCCGCAAGGGCGTGCCGTCCGATCCGGTGAAGATCGGCGTGCTCACCATCCGCGCCGGCATCGCGGCGCCGGTCGGGGCGGCCGGGCTGCGCGGCACCGAGTGGTGGGTCGAACGGGTGAACAAGGCCGGCGGCATCCTCGGCCGGCAGGTCCACGTCGTCGTCGAGGAGGAATCCAACCCCAAGGACACGGTGGAGCGCTATCGCAAGCTCGTCCTGCAGGAGAAGGTCGAGGTCGTGCTCGGCGGGATCTCCACCGGCGTGACCCTCGCGCTCGGGCCCGTGGCCGAGGACCTCGCGACGCCGTGGCTCAGCTGGGACGGCACCACGCAGAAGGGCGTGGACGAGACCATGCCCAACCCGAAGTGGGCGTTCAAGAGCGTGGACAACGAGGTAGAGGCCATCGTGGCGGGCATGCTCACGCCCAAGTACTTCAAGGGCATCAAGACCGTCGCCGGCATCGGCAACGACTACTCCTACGGCCACGACTGCTGGGAGACCTACCAGGCCGTCCTCAAGCGCTACGTGCCCGACGTGAAGTTCGTCCTCGAGCTGTTCCCCAAGCTCGGGGTGACGGATTTCACCTCCCATATCGCGGCGATCCAGCAATCGAGGGCCGACCTGTTGATGTGCTCCTTCTGGTCGGGGGACGCCACCATCATCATGAAGCAGGCGGCCGCCGTCGGCCTCTTCACCAAGATGAAGGGCGTCTTCACCACCGCGGGCGGCGTCCACGACTCGCTGAAGAAGGAGTTCACGCCCGAGGGCCTGCTCCTGGGCTACAACACCATGTACTTCGACGACCCCAAGGGCAGCCCCCTCCTCAAGCAGTTCGTCCGCGAGTACAAGGCCAAGTACAACGAGTACCCACCCTACGAGTGCGACCACGCCTACTTCTGCGCCGAGTCGTTCAAGGCCGCCGTCGAGAAGGCCTACGCTACGGCGGGCCAGTGGCCGTCGAAGCCGCAGGTGGTCACGGCGCTCGAGGGCATCGAGGTCCAGTCGCTCTCGGGCAACCGGAGCTGGCGCGAGGACCACGTGCAGATGTGCAACTTCTACCAGGGCTTCACCACCCACAAGAACAGCTACGACTTCGTCACCATCGATCCGATCGAGGTCGTCTCCACCAAGCGGGCGATGAAGCCGGCAGGGACCAAGCTCCTCGATTGGATCAACGGCTGGAAGATCTGACGGTCCCGCGGTCCCTCGTCCTCCGCGCCGACCAGATCATCCAGTGATCCCCGTCCCGTGAGCCGGAACCTCGTCAACATCTTGATGAGCGGCATCTTCCATGCCGCCATCCTCTTCCTGGTCGCAGCGGGGCTCCAGGTGGTCTTCGGCGTGCAGAAGATCTTCAACCTCGCCTGCGGGTCCTTCTACGCCCTCGGCGCCTATGTCGGCGTCTCCGCCGTCACCGCCTTCACCTCGGCGGGAGGCCCGCCCGTGCTCTTCATCATCCCGCTGGCGGTGGCGGGAGTGCTGGTGGGGCTGGTGGGAGTCGTGGTCGAGCGCGGCCTGCTGCGCTTCGTCTACGACCGCGATGAGACCTTCCAGCTCCTGCTGACCTTCGCCCTCGTCCTCATGATGGAGGACGTGATCCGGATGACATGGGGCACGGCCCCTCGCTCCACCGCCGGCCTCTACCTCGTGTACGGCCAGGCGCGGTTTCTGGACGCGACGGTGCCCGTCTACAACCTGATCGTGATCGCCGCGAGCCTCCTCATCGCGGGAGGCATCGGCTGGCTGCTCGCCCGTACCGCCTTCGGCCGCATCATCCGCGCGAGCGCAGACAATCGCGAGATGGCGGAAGCCCTCGGCGTGGACATGCGCCGGATCCACGTGCGGGTGTTCACCCTTGGGACTGCCCTCGGCACGCTCGGCGGGGCACTCGTGATCCCCGCCACCGCCGCCATGAGCGAGATGGGCATCGAGCTCATCGTGGAGGCCTTCGCCGTGGTCGTGATCGGCGGCCTCGGCAGCATGCGCGGCGCCTTCGTGGGCGCGCTGATCGTTGGCGTGCTGCGCGCCGTCGCCATCTCCGTGTACCCGGAACTCGAGATGCTCCTGATCTACCTGATCGTGATCGCGGTGCTCCTCCTGCGGCCCCGCGGCCTCTTCGGGAACGCCGCCGCATGACGGGGCGAGTGCTCCTGGGCATCGTCGCGCTGGCGGTGCTGCTGGTGCCCCTGGTGGCGCCAGCCTACCATGTCCTCCTGATGCTGCCTTTCATGGCCTACGCGGTCGTCCTGCTGGGGCTCAACCTCCTGTTCGGCTATACCGGACTCGTCTCCTTCGGCCACGCGCTCTTCATCGGCATCGGTGCCTATGCCGGGGCGTTCCTCACCACGCACACCAGCGTCCGCTCCCTCGAGGTTATCCTGCTCGCGGCCGCCGTGCTGGGGGCGGCGGCGGGCGCCCTGGTGGGCGCGCTCTGCGTGCGCTACGTCAAGATCTACTTCGGCATGCTGACGCTCGCCTTCGGCATGGTCTTCTACAGCTTCCTCCTCAAGTTCTACCGCCTCACCGGCGGCGACGAGGGCATGCGCGTGCTGCGCCCTTCCCTCTTCGGCCAGGCCTTCGACGCGATGCCCAAGACCGAGTACCTCGTCGGCCCGTACTACTACTACTCGTTCGCGGTGCTGGGGCTCGCTGCGCTCGTCATGTGGCGCATCGTGCACTCGCCCTTCGGCCTCTGCCTGCGCACCATCCGCGACAACCCCGTCAAGGCGGAGTCCCTCGGCGTGAGTGTGACGCGGTATCGCTGGTACGCCTTCGTGATCTCGGCGGTCTATGCCGCCGCGGGCGGAGCCCTCCTCGGGCCGCCCACGGGCAACGTGGACCCGACGCTCGCCTACTGGACCCAGTCGGGCAATATCGTCTTCATGACGCTCCTCGGCGGCTTCTCGAGCTTCTTCGGGCCGGTGCTGGGAGCCTTCGTCTTCATCTATCTTCAAGATACGGTGATGTCGGTGGTCCCGTACTGGCGCCTCATCTTCGGCGCCATCCTGGCCTTCATCGTGATCTTCGCCCCCGGTGGCCTCATGGGGCTCTTCGCGCGCGCCCGGCCCCTCGAGGTGTCGCGCGCGTGATGCACGGGGCGCGATGATCCTGGAAGCGCGGGAGGTGACCAAGTTCTACGGCGACTTCCGGGCTCTCGACCGCGTGAGCCTCGGCATCAGGGAGGGCGAGTTCGTCTCCATCATCGGGCCGAACGGCGCCGGCAAGTCGACTCTGATCAACGTGCTGACGGGCGTCCTCCGCCCGACCTCCGGTGGCGTCCGGTTCAAGGGGCGCGACGTCCACGGCATCGGACCCGTGGCTCTCGCCCGGCTGGGGATGGCGCGGAGCTTCCAGCTCGTGCACGTCTTCCCCGATCTCACGGTGAGCGAGACGCTCCAGGCCGCCCTCGTCTCGCGGCTCGGGCGCGGCACCCGCCTGTTCGCTTCGCTCAAAGGCGACCGCGAGCTGCAAGAGGAGGCCCTCCAAGTGGCCGAGCTGTTCGGCCTCGCCGACAAGCGCCACACCCTGGCAAAGCAGCTCCCGCAAGGCGACAAGAAGCTCGTCGATGTGGCCTCGGCGTTCGCCCTCAGGCCCGAGATCATCCTCCTCGACGAGCCAACGAGTGGCGTCAGCACCGTGGACAAGACCGCCATCATGGAGATCCTGGTGGCGGCCTCGCGCCGGATCGGCCTGCGTGCCATCATCCAGGTCGAGCACGACATGGACATCGTCTTCGGCTACTCGGACCGCATCATCGCGCTGCACCAGGGCAAGGTGCTGGCCGATGCCGCGCCGGCCGAGATCCGCGCGGACGCCCGCCTGGTGGACATGGTGATCGGGCGCAGGCGCGCCCCTCACGCAACGAGCGCCCCTCACCCCGGCCCTCTCCTGACAGAGGACCGGGAATCTCCGCAACCCTCGTCCCCGAGGGGGAGAGGGAAGCCCGAGGGGGTGATGGGAGGGCCGATGCTCAGCGTGAAGGACATCGACGTCTACATCCAGGCCAGCCACATCCTCCGCCGGGTCTCCCTCGAGGTGGCGGAGCGCGAGGTCGCTTGCCTGGTGGGCAGGAACGGCGCCGGCAAGACGACCACGCTGCGCGCGGTCATGGGCTATCTGCACCCCACCTCCGGCCACATCGCCTTCCGGGGGCAGGAGATCCAGGCGCGGCCGACCCACGAGATCGCCCAGAGAGGGCTCGGCTTCGCCCCCGAGGACAGCGGCATCTTCCCCGACCTCACGGTGGCGGAGAACATCGAGATCTCGACGTGGACGCGTCCGGGCGGCCGGGAGGCCGCCCTCCGCATCGAGCTCGCCTATCGCGTCTTCCCGGCGCTGCGCCGCTACATGACGCGCAGGGGACCACAGATGAGCGGCGGCGAGCGCAAGATGCTCTCCATCGCCAGGGCACTGGCGCTCGACCCCGACATGCTGCTGCTGGACGAGCCGTTCGAAGGGCTCTCGCCGGCCATCATCCCCACCGTGAGCGAGGGCATCTCCTCCATCACCAAGCTCGGCCACTCCATCCTCATCGCGGAGTCCAATATCCACCACGTGCCGGAGTTCGCCACACGCCTCTACGTCATCGAGCGGGGCGAGATCATCTTCGCGGGCCGGCCGGAGGATGTCCACTCCGACCGCGCGGTCATGGGGGTCATCGGGGGGGCGGCATGACGCGCGGGAAGGGATCAGCGTGAGGCGAGCCAGGATCTCGTCGAGCGCCTGGAGGAGATAGAGGGGGCAGCGCGACGCATCGATCTGACCGATGCGGTCGCGGAGATCGCCGTCCACACGGGAGAAGTAGTGACCAGATCCGGCAGCGATATGATGCCCGCATGAACAGCCGCCGGCACCATGCCCGGCATTATGGTCCTTGATCGTGACTCAGCGGATGCCGCCGACGGCGCGCCGCGGACAGGAGGAACTCCGATGGCAGATCTCCCGCTGATCCCGTCCACCGTCGTCGGCTCGCACGGCAAGCCCGGCTGGTGGTTCGCCACCGTCAAGGCCCACGAGGCCGGCCTGTACGGCCCCGCCGACCTCGAGGAGATGTTCGACGACGCGGCCGACACCGCCATCCGCGACATGGAGCGCGCCGGCCTGGACATCATCACGGATGGCGAGGTGCGCCGGCTCGACGGCTACGTCGACTCGTACTACGCCATCATCAAGGGCATCGAGCCCTTGCCCGCGCGTCGCAAGGCCGGGCCCTGGGGCTATGACCAGCAGACGCGCTACGAGGCCACGGGGCGGATCGAGACGCCGCCGGGAGGGCTTGGCATCATCAAGGAGTTCGAGTACCTGAAGGCGCATACGACGAGGCGCACCAAGGCCACCTGTGCCGGCCCGCTGACCTTCGGCTCCCGCATCCACCCGGGCAAGATGTACAGGAGCGTCGCGGACGTGGCCGAGCGGTTCGCCGAGGTCATCAACGCCGAGCTCAAGGGGCTGGTGGAAGCCGGCGCGGACTTCATCCAGATCGATGAGCCGGCGCGCGGGAATGTCTCGGGCGAGGAGATGGCGCGCCTTTACAACCTGGCCACCGACGGCGTCCGGGCCAAGCTCGCCTTCCACGTCTGCTTCGGCAACCGCTTCGGTCGGTCCCGCTTCGACCGCACCTATCGCCCCTACTTCCCCGGCCTCCTCAAGGCAAGCGCAAAGCAGTTCGTGCTCGAGTTCGCCGGCCGTGAGCTGGCCGAGCTGGACCTCTGGAAGGAATATGGAGAGGACCGCGAGCTCGGGGCCGGCGTGATCGACGTGAAGGGGTTCTATCCGGAGACTCCCGAGGATGTGGCCAAGCGGATCCGGCGCGTGCTGACGGTCTGCAAGGCGGAGAAGCTCTCCGTCAACCCCGACTGCGGGTTCGGCTGGTCCCCCCGCTACATCTGCAACCAGAAGATCCGGGCGCTGGCCGCGGGTGCCGCCCTGCTCCGCGCCGAGCTGATGGGAAGGCCGTAGCGTGCGGAAGCGGGCGTCGAGTCGGCGGCATGCGGCGGCCGACCGCCTCACCAGGCGGCTTTCCGCGCCTTCTGGTCCATGACCTGATAGCACTTTGCCAAGTCCGCCGTGACCCAGCTCGACACGTATTTCAAGCCGTCGGGTGCAAGCCGTCCGTGATCACGGAAACGCCTGTACACAGGCGCGGCGTCGCGATTCTTGAAACTCTCGATGATCAGGTACAGCATCGTCGCCCTTCATCGTCCCGGTCCTCCGTCGCGCCCGCTACAGTCCAACGCCCGGGCGTTGACCCGCCACCGGAGATAACCGCGGGTAAGCAGTGAGCTGTCATCCCGACGGCCCGATCGGTTGAACGGGACGGGGAGGCGAGCCGCAGCCACAGGCGACGGGCTCGTCGGGCACGGCGCCCCCGTGTGTCTTGTGGCCGTCGCGTTTCCACCAATCAAGGCCACCGATCAACTCTCTTACCCGGAACCCGAGCTTCAGCATGCACAAAGCCCCCTTGGTCGACGCGTTGCAGCCTATCCCGTCGCAGTACGTAACGACGAGCGCCTCCTTGTCGATGCGCTTCGTGGTTTCGGCAGACATCGTTCGGTGCGGGATGTTGATCGCGGCCGGGATGTGTTCCCGTTGAAACGCCTCGGCCGAACGCGCGTCGACGACGGTGATGTTCTCGCCCGCGTCGAGAGCGACCTTCAGGTCCCACGAGTCGATCTCGTACGCCAGCTTGTCCGCGTAGTGCCCGAGCTGATCGTCCATAGTCTGCCCTTTCTCGTGCGGTTCAACGCCGGCGTTGAGCGGCCGGCGCAGCCGGTCGGTCGAAACGGCCTGATAGACCGTTACCGGGGTGCGCCAAATTCCACGACCACTACAATACCCGGCAGCGTCTGCGTCTGCACGCCTTCGGCGCGCGCCATTTGGGCCAGCTTCCGCCGTTCTCGAGCGAGGACTTCCGCATCCTCGCCGCGCCGGATCCCAGAGACCTCTAGCCTCGTCTTGTCCTGGAAAAGGAGCTCGAGGGAACCGGGCGGTCCGAGCCGGTAGTCAAATCCGGTACCTCTCCGAGCCCACTCCACCACGGTGAGGCCAGTGAGGGCCTCGACCAGGAGGGCTGCGACCGCGCAAGCTCCGTGATGATATCAGCCGGGTCTCTTGGAGCTCTTGAGCCCCGCTCTCCGCGCGTGACCTAAAATATGCAACAGTGGTCCCGAGATAGGCACGATATGGGCACGATCGGCCTGTCCGGAACAATCCAGCGGCGCGGAAGGCGATGAACTGGTCCATTCGCGCATAGCACACGACCTCCGACGAGAAGGCAACCCCCCGGGCCAACCCCTGCCAACGCGCCGGCGCAGCCTCGAATCTTCGATCCAGAAAGACAGCCCATCCTTCCCCCCCCGGGCGAACTTGGCGAGACGCGTGGTTCCATCGTGGCCCTCATCGTCGCGCACAGGGTCAGCCGCCTCGACGAGCTCGGTGATGGCGGTCATGGTCGGCTCCTCCCTCGGTGGTGTCAGGCACCCGCGAACAGGCTCTTCCTGATGATCGCGTGCACGCCCCAGTTGCCGTCCACGACCTAGGTGACGCCGAAGTCCACCCCGATCGACAGCAGGGAGATCGCCTCGTCCTCGCTGAGCCCGCGCGTGGTCATCAGGAAATGGCGCGCCTTCCGGAAGGCGTCGCGCATCGCGAGGTCCACCGAGGACTTGGCGTAGATGTCCTTCTGGGCGTCCGCCCCGAGGTCCGTCAGGTACCTCGGGAAGCTGAAGCCGTGGAGCACCCACTCGTCCTGGGTCTCGAGGAGAGGGTAGTCGAGTCCGGCCAAGGCGCTGCCGCCGAGGGTATCCTTCTTGCGGAGGATCAGCTGAAAGGTGCCGGTCAGCGAGCACTCGACGGCGGTCCCACAGAGCTCGGAGTCCCCTTGCGAGGCGTGGGGGTCGCCGGCGGAGAGGAGCGCCCCCGGGACGGCGACCGGGTAGTACATCGTGGCCCCCTTGCCGATCCGCCAGTCGTCGATGTTGCCGCCCACGTAGTGCGGGGGAATGGAGTCCACGTAGTCCGCTTCACTCGGGGCCAGACCGATCACGCCGAAGTGAGGCCGGACCGGCACCCGCACGTCCTTGAGGATGCCGTGGTTCTCCTGCACCGTCCGGTGGTCCACCGGCACGCCCGGGTAGTCGATGATCTTGTGGACCACCCCGGAGGGGTCCGTCTGCGGCATCCAGCGGAAGTTGTAGACCGCCCTCGCCCAGTTCCGCTCGCCGCTCGCATCGACCTCGTAGATCGTGATGACCTCGCGCGGCTTCGGATCCGTCAGCAGGTCCTTGTAGTGAAAGCCCCACCAGGCGGCCGCGTTGCTCCCGAACGCCTTGCCCTTGTACTGCGGGTTCGCGCAGGGCCGCGGCTTGACGTCGATGATGCGCACCTCCAGGACGTCACCGGGCTCCGCTCCGCGCACCGCCACCGGGCCCGTGCAGATGTGCACGCCGAGCCCTTCGCCGGCGCCGCGGCCGAAGAGCGTCGGCTGGATGGGCCCGGCCCCCCGGCGGTCGACCCCCTTTCGCTGCCTGTCCCAGTGGTAGACGCTCTCGGCCCCGGGATCGCCCTTGATCATCCGCTCGGCGTCGTCGTTGGCGTGGTGGGTGAGCGTCTCGATGGTCACGAAGTCGCCCGAGGACAGCTCGACCTGCGGCTTCAGCAGCTTGCTGAAGTAGCCCCAGTGGACCGTCTTGTCGGTGGCGGGAATGTAGTAGTGGTTCTTGGTCCCCGGCACCATGCCCGGCTGCGCCTGGGCGCTCGTGAGCGAAGACAGGCCAGCCGCGCTCACCGAGGCCGCCAGCCCGCCCACCACCGCGGCACCCTTGAGGAATTCCCGCCGCCCCTCGTCCGTCGTCGCCATGGTCGTCCTCCTATCCAGGACGGTGAAAATGTTGCATGCGGCTCAAAAAGGTCCAGATGAGCCGGCCTTCGTCGCCGCCGCGAGCAGGCGGACGAACGCCGCGTCGCCGATGCCGAACTCGTTGATCATGAACACCTTCAGGCTAGGATAGCCGGCGGCGACGAGCCCGGGGATCTCCGCCAGCGTGGCGTCGGTGACCTCGGACACGATGACGTGGAAACCGTAGTCGATGTGCGCGCGGTCGAAGGCCTTGGCCTTCCACGCCTCGACGGCGCTGACCAGCGACTGCCCCCGTCCCTGCCACGCGTAGTCGCAGATCGTCGTGACGCCCCCGCAGGCCGCCGCCGCCGTGCCCGACTCGAAGTCGTCGGCGGTCCGGAGGCCGCCGACCTCGACGTCGAGATGCGTGTGCACGTCGACGCCTCCGGGCAGGACGAGGAGGCCGCGGGCGTCGATCTCGCGGTCCCCCGGGGGCAAGGCCTCGGCGATCGCGGCGACTCGCCCGCCACTGATGCCGAGGTCGGCGTCGAAGCGATCCGTCGCCGTGATCACGGTGCCACCCCGAACGACGAGGTCGTAGCTCATGCCTGGGATGATACGCGCTACGGCGCCAGCGCGACCGCGCGCAGCGGCGAGCCGCTCGCGCCCTGGATCTTGAGCGGCGTCATGAGCAGCAGGGCCACGTAGACCTTGGCGTCGCCGAGCGGGTCCAGGTTCGCGTTCTCGACGATGTAGATGCCGCTGTCGGCGAGCAGCATCATGTGGACGCTGAAGAGCTCCTTGCCGTAGGCGGCCGGGCGCTTCTCGAACGTCGCGGTGTCGTCGCCGGCCAGGCGGACCTTCCGGTCGATGATCCAGCGCGCGCCATCCTGTCCGGGGCCCGGGGATTGCTCGCCGAGATACTTCGCGTTGTCGGTGCCGAAGTACCGGCCCCAGCCGGTGCGGATCATGAGCGAGTCGCCCGGACGCACCTCCACCTTCTGCGCCCTCATCGTCTGCTCGAGATGCGCGGCCGTGATCTCGAAGCCCGGCGCGAGCGAGTCGGGCCGGCCGCCGGCGACCTGCCTCGCGACGTCGAGCAGGACCATGCGGTTGACCATGAGATCGACCGGGAAGCTGTCGATGCCGAGGTTGGCGCCGATGCCGCCGGGGGTGGAGGTGGCCGCCGTCGCGTCGACGCCGCCATGCAGCTTGAGGTCGCGGCCGATGTGGCCGATGGCGTCGATGGTGGGCGCGCCGTGCTGTCCGCTGAAGTACATGATCTCCGAGGCCCACGACACGCGGCTGCCCGGCGCCTGGCCGAAGATCTCGTGGGTCATCTTGTGCGTGCGGTTCAGCGCGAACGAGTACGGCGGGTTGAGTCCCAGCACGGGCGACTGCTCGTTCCAGGTGAACGAGAGGTCGAAGAGGCGCGCCGATTTCGCCGCGCGCACGAGGTCGTCGGCCGAGCCGCCGCCCTGCGCGGCCGCCCCGCCCGCCATCGCGACCCCGACTCCGACCGCACCGGCCGCCGCCAACCACGCTCTGCGTGAGACGTCGCTCATGGGAGTCTCCTCCTCTGGACCGCGAAAGGGCCCGCCCGTCGACGGGGCCATTGTAGTACGGCCGCCGCGTGCGCGGTCGGCGATCACCACGCGCGAAGGCGCGCGGGCTGTCGATCCGGTGCGATTGGGGCCCACAGTACATCGCCGACACCTAGATCAACGAGGTGAAGTGGCTCGGGTGCACGAGCTCGCCATCGGACGTGGGCGAACCCGAATGCAACGGGGTCGCCGAGCGCTTCATGCCCACGCTCAAAGAGCAGTGCATTTACTTGCACCAGTTCCGCAGCCTGGAGGAGGCACGGCGCATCATCGGGGAGTTCATCGCACGCTATAACACCGAGTGGCTCATCGAGCGGCTCGGGCATCGCACACCACCGCAGGCGCGTGCGGATGCCCGGCGGAGAGCCGCATGAGCGAGCGCGGGAGGGCGAAGGCGAAAATCGAGGGCCGCATTTGGCTCAGGCCGGGACTTCTCGAGGGGGGCGCTATCTGGGCATTCCCCATCAGAAGGACACCAGGCGCGCGACGTTTTCCCGCAAGGCCTCAGGCGGCCAGGCGCTCCCAGTCCGCGTGTGGCATGCTCAGTCGCGTTCTAGACGACGGTCACACCGGCCTTCGCCTGACCCGCGGCAATGTATTCCGACAAGTTCTGCGGATTGTACGACGCCGACCCAGTCCCAGCCGGCGCACACTTGAGTCGGTCCACGACCGACCCGTGCAGGGCAAGGCCGGGGCGAAAGACCCGGGGCGTCTTGGGCAACACATTCCAGGGTGGTTAAATCCACGGCCGATGCGTCACGCCGCAGGGATCCGGTCTCGGCGGAAACACAGGCGCCGCCGCGAATGTCACTTGAAGACCGGCTAGACGAGCCATCATCCACTGAAGCCCACCGTCCGACAGACCGCTCTGGCCATCGTGCTGCGGATAGCCCCTGCCGACGTCGGAATGGGCGCCGGGGAAGAGCAGCTGGACGACCCGCGGGTCACCATCCCAGAGGGTCGGAGTGATCTCCTCGCAGGCCCGGCCCACTTCGCGGACGACCGCCCGCCGGCCCCCCGCCGGGCTGGTCAGGAACGGGGCGACGTCGATGACGGGAACGCTAGTGAGCATGGGCCGGGGGCTTCGTCAGGCGGACCATAGCACGCCGCCCTTGCGTTCGCCGGGCGAACCTGCTCTTCTAAGAGCCGCCCGACCCCGACCCTGGAGGTGGCTCCCATGAAGTCCCGCTTGTCGCTCGTCCTGATGCTGGTCCTGGCCCTGCTCGTCGTGGCTGCCAACGCCGACGCCCAGTTCGCGGTGTCGGCGAACGACAACAAGGTGGTCAACGTCAACGGCACCAACACGGTCGTCCGCAACCCGCCGCCGGACACCGTGGCCATCATCGACCTGAAAGCGTCGCCGCCGCGCGTGATCGCCGAGGTCCAGGCGCCGGTGAGCGTGGTTGGCCCGCCGCTCAGCGTCGCCCTCACGCCTGACGAGAGCCTGGCGCTGGTGACGGCGTCGAACAAGATCGACCCCAACGACCCCACCAAGCAGGTCCCGGACAATCGCGTGTCCGTCATCGACCTCAAGGGGAATCCGCCCAAGGTAATCGCTACGCTGGAGGCCGGCAAGGGCGCGGCCGGGATTTCGGTCAACCGGCAGGGGACGCTGGCCCTCGTTTCCAACTTCGTCGACGGGACCGTGTCCATCTTCACCATCCAGGGCAAGACCGTGACCCCGGCCGGGACCCTCGAGGTCGGCGGCGAGAAGGCCGGTGGCGGCATGGTGGCCATCGCGCCCGACGGCAAGACCGCGCTCGTCTCGCGCCAGCTCGACAACAAGGTTTCGGTCCTCGCCATCGACGGGACCAAGGTCGAGTACACGAAGCGCGACATGACGCCCGGCGTGCGCCCCATCGTGCTCGACATCGCGTCGAACGGCGCCTTCGCCGTCGTCGGCAGCCTTGCCGGGGCCGCCAGCGGCGACCATGACAGTGTCAGCCTGATCGATCTGACGGCGAAGCCTCCCCGGGTCGTGGACACGATCGGGGTGCTCGGCCCGACGGCGGAGGGCCTCAAGATCGCGCCGGATAGCTCCGTCGTGGCCGTCGTCGTCCACAACGGCAGCAACCGGGCCACGGACTCGCCCTTCTACAACAACGCCGGCAAGCTCGTGATCGTTCGCGTGACTGGCAAGACGATGTCGCGCGTGGCCGAGGGCCCCATCGGCCGCTGGTCGCAAGGTGTCGCCTTCTCGCCGGACGGCAAGACCATCCTAGTCGGGAACATGATCGAGAAGGACTACTGGGTCTTCTCCTGGGACGGCCAGAATCTGAAGGACACCGGCCAGCGCATCAAGATGAACGGCGGACCAGCGGCCATTCGCACCGTCGAGAAGTAGGTAGGTGGGGATGCCCCCACGCGGGGCTGCTGTGATAGAGGCGCCGGAGCTCGTGGTGTCGCGTACCTACACCACCGAGAACACGTGCTCTCCCGGACCGACAAGCTGTTTTCGCCGTCGATCGCGCCTGCGATGATGGATAAGCTCGCGGG
>WNGF01001773.1_pt1 | contig 44345 bp, 47 predicted proteins | sample 5400641 | NCBI WGS metagenome assembly WNGF01 (sample SAMN13153371, study PRJNA577476) | soil metagenome | isolation source: 80 cm soil or saprolite under grassland replicate 2 | place: USA:California | collected 2016-06-15 | reverse complement strand
CGGCAGGCGGCCCGGTCCTGGTCCGCATTGCTGAACCGCCGCCCTTCGAAGGCCAGGGCCACGTACTCCCCGTACTTCTGCAGACTCTCCGCGGCCAGGCGGGTCAGCGACATTCGGTAGACCTCATCAGTTTCAGGTGGTTATGCCAGGTCTTGGGGTCTCGGTACCCTATCGCTGCCGCTCCCCATCTAACGCGCCGCAATAAAATTGCTTGACACAGGTTGCTGCGACGCGTTATGGTCAACTTAGTCAAGAGGATTCAGGGGTCCCAAGGCGGGAGGAACAACAGAACAATGACAGGAGGAGCAGCGATGACGAATCCCATGCAAGTCAACGAGTTCTTCTCTCAGATCACCGGCAAGACCGTGGAGGGGTTCTCCCTCTGGGCGGACGCCAACCAGAAAGTGCTCCGCGAGTTGGTGGACCTCTCGGCCGGCACCGCCAAGGAGAGCGTCCGCCTCTACGCCGAGATCCAGTCGGCGGCCGTGGAAGCGGTCAAGGACGGCCAGGCCTTTCTGCTGCGGCGGCAGACCGACATGCAGGACGCGCCGAAGGACCCGTTCGCCTGCTACCAGAAGAACGTGCTGGAGTCGGTCGAGAGCGCGCAGAAGGCGTTCAAGCTGTTCGAGGGTAATGCTCAGGCCATGACGCGCTCCGCGGAGCGGCTGCAGGTCACCGCCGAGCAGGCCGCCAAGGAGATCCAGGCCACCTTCGCGCAACTCGCGGGCAAGGTGAAGTCCCTCTACTCCCCCGCCGCCTGACCGGACAGCGCCCCGAGACGGAGGGCCGGCCATCCCGGCCCTCCGTTTCACTTCTCCCGCTTCTTCTCGAGCCGTTCCTCGAGCGCGCGGAGCTGATCGCGCAGGGCCGACACCTCGTCGCGCAGTGCGTCGGTGTCCGCGGGCTCGGTCCGCTTCTCGGGCCGGGCCTCAGCCGGCGGCCCCGCCTGCAGCCACCCGGCGCGCGCCCCCCACTCGCGAAAGACGCGATCGGCCTCCCGCTGGCTCGTCAGGATGCCTTCCAGGCTCGACTTCAGTGACTGCTGGATGAAGTCCTGCCACGCCCCACCGTGCTTGATCAGCTGGTGCAGGAACGCGGTGGGAAGTGTCGCGCGGTGGTTGCGCTCGTTCTCGAGGATGATCTGAGCCAACGTCACCGACGTCAGGTCCTCGCCCGTGGACACGTCTACGACCGAGATTTCCTTGCCCGCCCTGATGAGCTCTTCGAGCTCCTCGAGCGTGACATACCGGCTCTCCTGGGTGTCGTAGAGCTTGCGGTTCGAGTACCGCTTGATCACGTACGCCATGCCCGGAGTCTAACACTCCGCGTTAATGGCCACAAGACGCGTCTGGCATGTCTGGTATACTGCCCGCAAGAGCCGACCCAATCACCGTCCACCCGACTCAGGAGGGACCCTATGCAACTCGAGGGACGCACTGCTCTCGTCACCGGAGCTTCGCGCGGGATCGGCCGCGCGATCGCTCTGGCTCTGGCCGAGGAAGGCGCCGATGTGGCCGTCAACTATGTCTCCAGCGATGCGGCAGCCAAGGAAGTCGCCGAACAGATCCATAGGATGGGGCGCAAGGCGATGCTGGCCCAGGCCGATGTCGCGGACTACCCGGACACCTTCCGCATGGCCCAAGAGGTGCTCTTGGAGTTCGGCCATCTGGACATCCTCATCAACAACGCCGGGATCAACTCCGACAAGACCTTCGTGAAGATGGATCACGCCTCGTGGCGGAAGGTGCTGTCGATCAATCTCGATGGCGTGTTCAACTGCACCAAGACCTTCATCGACCAGATGATCAAGCAGAACTGGGGCCGGGTGGTCAACATCACCTCGGTGATCGGGCAGATCGGCAACTTCGGTCAGGCCAACTACGCGGCCTCCAAGGCGGGTGTCGCCGCCTTCACCAAGTCGCTGGCCAAGGAGCTGGCCTCCAAGGGCATCACCGTCAACGCGGTGTCGCCGGGCTTCATCGAGACGGAGATGATCGCCTCCATCCCCGAGAAGGTGCGGAACAAGCTGCTCGACCAGATCCCCATGCGGCGCTTCGGCAGGAGCGAGGAAGCCGCGCGGGCCTGCGTCTACCTCTGCTCGAAGGACGGCGACTACATCACGGGGGCGGAGCTCTCGATCAACGGCGGGCTCTTCATGTAGATGCCGCTCCATCGCCGCCGCTGGGGGAGGGCGGGGGCGATTGCTGGGCCCCCGCGGATGCGAGAGGGTCGGGCCCGCAGGCCGGCCACGGAAAGACTGACATGCCGAGCATGGTCAAGACGGCCGCGCCTCGGGTGACCCAGGCCCAGGGGGCGAGGGTCCACATGGCGAGCAGTCTGGCTCCCTCGTGCACTCCGGTATAGACGACCCGCGTCTTCGCCGGCATCACGAGGGCCTCGCCGGTGAGCACCTCCTCGCCGCGCTGGTTCGTGCAGACCGTCCACAGCCGCATCCGGTTCTTCTCCCGATTCGTCTCGAGGACTTCGACGCGCGCGGTGATCACGTCCCCGAACAGGACGGGCTTGAGGAACTTGAGCGACTGGGAGAGGTAGATGGCACCTGGGCCCGGGAGACGAGTCCCGATCACCGCGGAGATGAGCCCGGCGGTCCAGAGGCCGGGTGCGATGCGCTCCTTGAACACGGTTCCTGCGGCGTATTCGGGGTCCGAGTGGACCGGGTTGTAGTCGCCGACGGCGTCGACGAACCCGGCGATGTCGCCCTCCGAGACCCGCCGCGTGATCTCCGCGCGGTCCCCCACCTGGATGGCGTCGATCGAGAGCCCGATCATACACGCTCCGCCTTGGCAGCGGGCCCCAGCTCGTTCAGTCGCTTCAGGATCGCGTCGAGACGATCCTCCAGGCGGTCCACCTTCTCCTCCAGCTGCACCAGCTGCCAGGCCAGGCCCACCACCTGACTGCGGGAGGGAACGCCGAGCGCGGACAGCGCCACCTCGACCTGCTGCTCGGCGGCTTTCTTCACGGGCCCCGCGGTGTTGAGGAAGCTCTCGAGCTGCTTCCCCATGGCCTGGGCGAAGGTCTCGGTCGACATGGCCTGCTCGAGCACCTTGGCCCACGCGGCGATCCACTGATCGAGAAACTGCTTCCACTGCGCCATGAGATCGGGCGAGGCCGCGCCCTGGGTCATCACCTTGGACCAGGCGGCCATGCCCTGATCCATGAAGGGACGCCAGAACGCCTGGGGATCGACGGGCTGCCCCTGGCCCAGCATCTTGAGCCAGGTCTGGGCCCCTTCCTCCACCTGCTTCCTCCAGAGATCGAAGAGCTGCTGGCTCGGGATGTCCGCCATGATGCGCCCCCTCAGGACCGCGGTGCGAGCCAGGCCGCGACCTTCGGCCAGCAATGGACCGAGGCGCCCCGCCCCGCGATCAGCGAGATGTGCCCGCCCGGCAGCTCCACGTACTCCCGGTCCCGGCTGCTCACGGCCTGGATCAAGGGCTTCACGCAACCGGGCGGCGCGATATTGTCTTCCTTCGCGCCGACCGCCAGCACCGGGCAGGAGATGCGCTCGAGCCGCACCAGGCGCCCGGCCATGCTGAGCTGCCCCTTGATCAGCTTGTTTTGCTGGTAGAAGTCCTTGACCCACTGGCGGAAGAACTCGCCCGGGAACGGCAGGTACTCGTTGGCCCACTTGTTCAATGCGTTGAAGCCGGTGACATAGTCCGGGTTCCAGAGGTTCCACCAGAGGTTGAGGTTGGTGGAGAGATCCATGGTGGGCTTCAGCAGCTTGAACCCGAGCTTCACCATGTCGGCGGGGATGCTACCGAGCGTGTCCACGTACTTGTCCACGTCGAAGAAGCGCGGGTCGAGCCAGAGCCCGAAGAGTCCGACGTGGGCGAAGTCGATAGGGCCCGCCATGTCGATGTAGTTCTTCAGCGGAAACTCGGGGTGGCTGGCCACGAAGCAGGCCGAGAGTGGCGCACCCATACAGTAACCGAGCACGGACATCTCCGACGCGCCGGACGACTCGATCGCCTTCTTCGCCATGCGCGGCAGGATCTTGGTCACCGCGTCCTCCACGGTGAGGCCGTTGTCCTCAGGGCCGAAGACGCCCCAGTCCAGGAGATAGAAATCGAAGCCTTGCTGGGTCATGTACTCGATGAAGGAGCCCTTGGGCATCAGGTCGAAGATGTACGGCCGGCTGATGCCGAGGTTGGGGACGAAGAGGAGCGGTGTCCGCACGGTGCGCTTGGAGGCGTAGCGCCAGAGCCGCGACTTGTTCTTGCGGTAGATCTCCTCGCGCGGCGTGGGCCCGACCTCGGGCTCCTTCGGGTTCATGATCATCTCGCCGAAGTGCTTCATGCGCAGGAGATTGCGCTTCGCCTCTTCCTGCAGGCGCTCCAGCAGCTCGGGCGGCACGCCAGGCAGGTCCGGCGTCATCGTAAATTGTTGGTCTTTCATCCCCACCTCCTCGGCTGCGAGGATTGCAACCTGCGCGGGATCATCGCCTGGCGGCCGGCCTGTGGCTCCATGACTCGCATCCTATCTTGGATCGTACTCGTGTTTAACGCTTCGCGTCAACATTTTCCGGCGTTTCCCCGGGAGAATCGCGAGCCTCCTCATACGGGCCGGGGTCAGATGACTCCATGGCTCCGCAGCCGCGTGATGGCCGCAGGGCCACAGCCGAAATACTTGTGCAAGACATGTGCCGTGTGGTACCCAGCGGGGCGGCAGGCCCATTTGAGCCGGGGGGGCGTCCGCGTCATCCGCCAGGCGGGCATCTGCAGGAGCAGCTCGCCATACACCGGGTCCGAGACCCGCCTGAAGCAGCCGCGCTCCCACCAGTGCGCTTCGCCGAGCGTGCGGGCCGGCGGGTTCATGGGGCCGAACACCACGATGCCCGGACCCGGATCGGCCAGCACCTGGGCGAGGATCTCGCCTGCGCTGTAGTTCACCGACCACCGCTCGATCTCGGCCCGGAGCGCGACCTCGTTCTCGAGCGTGGTGCGCTGGAGCGTCGTGCTGAAGCGCGGGTCCCGCGCCAGCTCCGGCCGCCCCATGACCCGGCAGAGCGCGCCGAAGTTGGGATCCGTGTAGCCGGCGATGAAGGCCCAGCCGTCCTTGACGCGGACGAAGGTGTAGGGGAACACGGCCAGCTCGTAGAGCCCCGTGCGCCCGCGGACATGGCCCGAGGCGTGGTAGAGCAGCACGCTGTACTCGAGGTAGCGCATGAGGGCCTCGGCCCCGGTCACGTCGACCATCTGGCCCCGGCCGGAGCGCTCCCGCCAATGCAGCGCCGAGAGCGCGCCCACGCTGGCCCACGCCGCCTGCGCATAGGCGCCGATCCACGAGCCCACCTTGAGCGGGGCGGCGTCGGGATCACCCGTGACGTGGAGCAAGCCCGACAGCGCCTGATCGGTGAGATCGTACTCGGCCGGCTGGTTCCTGGCGTGAGGTCCCCAGTGGCCCCAAGCCGAGCAGGCGACATAGACCAGGCGAGGATTCAACGCGCGAAGCTGCCGGTAGCCGATGCCCAGGCCGTCGAGGTGGCCGGGCGCAAAAGCCTCGACCAGCACATCAGCTCGCGCCGCGAGCCCCCTGAGAAGGCGCCGGCCTTCCCTCTTGCCGAGGTCCAGCGTCACGTGATAGCGGTTGCGCGACTCTGCGAGGAAGGCCAGTCCCTCGCCGTTGATCGCGGCATCGGCCGGACCCCACGACCGCGCGGGATCGCCGCCCGGCGGCTCCACCTTGATGACCTCGGCCCCCAGCTCGGCGAGATAGGTCGCGGTCAGCAACGCGCCGTAATGGCCGTGAGAGAGGTCGAGGACGAGGAGATCGTCGAGTGCCTCGGGCTTGTCGGCAACCCGGGCCGGATCCTCGGCCGACCGGATCCACTCCTCCCAGGGCCGGCCGTCCCCGCGGCTCTCACGGTCGCTCACTCGAGACCTCCCTCGCCCTTCCATCCCTCGGGTGGCGCAGCGCCGCGGCGTCCCTCGGCCCAGCGGCCGATCGCGCCCGCCGCATACAGCTCGCGGATCCGCCCGTCGTCGAGCCCGAGGATGCTCTTCAGCACCAGCTCGTTGTGGAAGCCGACGGGCTTGCCCGCCCACTTGATCCGGGCCGGCGTGGCGGAGAGCTTGGGCGCCGGCCCGTACTCCAGCATCGGGCCGTAGACCGGATCTTCGTGCTCCCAGACCGAGCGCCGGGCGCGGAAGTGGGCGTTCTCGGCGTGGTCTCGGGCCGTCATCACCGGCGCCGCCGAGAGGCGGGCCCGCCGCGCCGCGGCCTCCACCTGAGCCCGTGTGCGCGTCCTACACCACGCGGCGATCGGCGCGTCCAGCTCGCGCGCATGAGCGCGCCGGCGGCGGGCGTCGTGCGTCTTGAAGCGCGGGTCCTCGGCGAGTCCGGGCTGGCCGATGAGCCGGCAGAGCGACTGGAACTCGCGGTCGGTGCCCGCCACCAGGGCCACGTAGCCATCGGTACAGCGGTAGACGCCGGACGGCGCGAAGGTGTGGTCGCCGTTGCCCACCTTGACCCGATCGCGGCCGGTGAGCCCGGCGTAGAGCCACGTCCAGTCCATCGCCCTCAGCAGGCCCTCGCACTGGGCCATCTCGACGAACTGGCCCTCGCCGCTGCGGTCCCGCCAGCGAAGCGCAGCGAGCGCCCCGAGCGCCGACATGGAGGCGCCGAACCAGTCGCCGAGGTAATTGCCGATCTTGGTCGGGGCATCGCCGTCACCCGTGATGGACGTGAGCCCGGACACGCCCTGAGCCAGCCCGTCGTAGGATGCCCGCCCCTTGGAGAACGGCCCCCACTGGCCGAAGCCCGTATTGGCCACGTAGATGAGGCGCGGATTCACCCGGCGGAGCTGGCGATAGCCGATGCCGAACTTCTCCTCGAGCGTGCCCGCCCTGAAGTTCTCGATGACGATGTCGGAGCGCGCGGCGAGCTGGCGGATCAGCTCCTGGCCCGCGGTCGCGTGCATGTCGATGCCGACGTGGTACTTGGAGTGGTTGGCGCAGAAGAAGGCGACGGAGATGTTCTTCCAGAAGAAGGACGCGTTGCCCAGGATGCGGGTCACGTCGCCCTGGCCCGGCACCTCCACCTTGATCACCTCGGCCCCAAGCTCGCCCAGGAAGTCCGCGGTGGCGGGCCCGAAGTAGATCACCGAGAGATCGAGGACGCGGATGCCCTTGAGCGCTTCGGGCTTCTCGTGGATGCGGGCGGGGTCGAACTCCCTCGCCGCCCACTCGAAGTAGTCCCGCGGGATCGCCATGCCGCGTCAGGATACCACAGCGCCACCCTGTCCTCCGAAGGAGCCACAGGGAAGCGTGTGCGGGAGCGACACCCTCGCCCGCGCGAGCCTCGCGCCAGACCGCGTATCCTACGCCCCCCGGGGGTGGTCCGGCACGTCTGCGCGGGCAGAAAGGCCGTCCCGGAACCGATCGCGTCAGGGGCGTGAGTCGGACTCCTGCGCGGGTTCACGCGGTCCTTGACGGTGCCGTGGTCGCTGGAGCAATATCGCGCAAGCGGGCCGGGCTCTGTCCGCCCTGCGGGCGGCTCCTGGCACAGTCGGGGGGCGGCGGAATCCTGCGCATCCAGGAGCGGCGTTCGAAGGTGGGGGCGGCGCGGCTGACAGCCGTGGATTATGTTGCACCGACGTTGCGCGCCCCTGGCGAACGATGAGGTTCTCATGCTATTCCCGTGAGGGAGGTACCTCGTTGGGCGCCGAGCCGGCGAGGTGAAGGAGAGGATCACGATGGCAACACTTGCGATGCTCATCTGGGCGGTGTCTTGAGCGAGCCGGGGCCGCGGGAGGAGGCGCTGGAAGCGGCGCAGGGGGCGGTAGCAAAGTACCGCGCGCTGGCGGCAGAGCGGCCGGACGCCGATAGCGCCGACCTCGCAGCCGCGCTCAACATCCTCGGCATCCGCTTGAGCGAGGTGGGCCGGCGAAAGGAGGCGTTGTGGGCAACGCAGGAGGCGCTGGCGATGTATCGCGGGCTGGCGGCGGCGCGGCCGGACACGTTTCGCCCCGATCTGGCCGGGGTGCTCAGCAACCTGGGAGCTCGCTTGGGCGATGTGGGGCGGCCCGACGAGGCGCTCGGGGCGGCGCAGGAGGCGGTGGCCGTGTCCCGCGAGCTGGCGGCGGCGCGGCCGGACGCCCTGGGCCCCTACTTGTTGATGGCGCTCAGCAACCTGGGAGCTCGCTTGAGCGAGCTGGGGCGGCGCGACGAGGCGCTCGGGGCGGCGCAGGAGGCGGTGGCCGTGTCCCGCGAGCTGGCGGCGGCGCGGCCGGACACTTTCCGGCCCGCCCTGGCGATGGCGCTCATCACCCTCGGCGAGATGCTGAGCGAGCTGGGGCGGCGCGACGAGGCGCTCGAGGCGACGCAGGAAGCGGTGGGGATGTACCGGGAGCTGGTGGCGGCCCAGCCAGACGCGTTTCGCGCCGATCTGGCAGGCGTGCTCAGCAACCTGGGCGGGATGCTCAATGAGCTGGGGCGGCGGGAGGAGGCGCTGGGGACGACGGAGGAGTCCGTGGCAATGTACCGAGAGCTGGTAGCGGCCCGGCCGGATAGCTTCCGCCCAGCCCTGGCGATGGCGCTCAACAACCTGGGCGGGATGCTCAATGAGCTGGGGCGGCGGCAGGAAGCGCTGGAGGTCGCGGGGGAGGTGGTGGCGACACTGACTCCGCAATTCCTGACCGACTATGACACGTTCGAGCCGTGGATGTCGAGGATGGTCAGGACGTACGTCGGCAGGTGCGCCGAACGTCAGTGCGAGCCAGACGCGCAGATCCTAGAGCCCATCCTCGAGGCGTTCCGAAGCCACAGGGCTGAGAGCGAACCCGCCGAGAGCGATCCCGCTGAGAGCGATCCCGGTTGATGGTGAGTCTGTGCCCAGGCCGCTACACCTGGAAGATGCCGCCGATCTTCATGGCCAGCCCCATATCGCCCTTCAGCTTGAGCTTGCCGGACATGAAGGCCATCTGGCCGGAAAGCTTGCCCCCGACCATGTCGATCCAGTCCTGCGCGGACATGGCGAGCGTGAGATTGGGATTGGCAGCGGGGCCGGAGTTGACCGCACAAGTCCCGTCCTTGATCACGGCATGCCAGGTGCCGCCCTGGTCCCCGCTGATGTCGTACTGGATGGTCGCGTTCACGCCAACGGCCTTGTCGGCGCGGAACTTGGTGGGCATCGCATCGAACGTCTCTCGCACTGTCGGCATTGGAATCCTCCTCTGAGGCGGTTGATCTAGAAGGTGAACAGGTCCATTCCGCCGGTGATGGTGAGCACGGCGCCGGTGATGTAGCGGGCGCGCTCGGAGCACAAGAAAGCGATGGCGTTGGCGATGTCCTCGGGCTGCCCCTCCTTCTGCATCGCCACCCGCTTGACCATGCGGTCGTACAGGGGCGACAGGTTCGCGTTGGGGCCGATGATCCCCGGCGCGATGACGTTGGACGTGACGTTGTAGCGGGCGCCCTCGAGCGCCAAGGACTTGGCGAAGCCCACCACGCCCATCTTGCCTGTCGAATAGGCCGTCTGGCCGAAGCCGCCCATGAGCCCGGCGATGGAGGCCATGCAGATCACCCTGCCCCATTTCCGCTCGCGCATCCCGGGGAACACGGCCTTGGTGACGTTGTAGGTGCCGGTCAGGTTGATCTTGAGATTGAGGTCCCAGTCCTCGTCCTTCATGTCCTTGAGCTGGCCCAGCGTGTAGATCCACCCGGCGTTGTTCACGCAGATGTCGACGGGCCCCACGTCGCTCTCCGCCCTCCGGAGCACCTCGGTAAGCCCCGGACGGTCGGTGATGTCGACGGCGTAACCCCGCGCCGTCCCGCCGGCGCCGGTGATCTCCTTCGCGGTCTCGCCGGCACCTTCGCCGTTCATGTCCAGCACGATGACCCTGCACCCCTCGGCGGCGAGCGTGAGACAGTCTTGCTTGCCGAGGCTCCGCGCTCCGCCGGTGACCACCGCGACCTTGCCCTTGATCCCGAGGTCCATCGACCTACTTCCCCTTGAACTCGGCGGGACGCTTCTGGAAGAAGGCCTGGATGCCCTCGCCCGCGTCCTCGGTCTTGAGTGACTGGAGGAAGGCACGGGTCTCGATCTCGATGGCCTGGTCCATGGGCGCCTGGATGCCGTCGTCCACCGCCTCGATGAGGAGCCGGGTCGCGATGGGGGGGCGCTTGCCGAGCTCGCGTGCCAGCGCCTTGGCGTCGTTCAGCGTCTCGCCCTCCTTCGACAGCCGGTTGACGAGTCCGATGCGGTAGCACTCGGCGGCGGGGATCTGGGTACCCAGGATCAGGTGCTCCAGCGCCAGCCCACGGCCGACGAGCCGCGGGAAACGCTGAGTGCCGCCGTAGCCCGGGATGATGCCCAGGTTCGATTCGGTCTGCCCCATGCGCGCGGTCTCCTTCAGGACGCGAATGTGACAGCCCATGGCGATCTCGCAGCCACCGCCGAGGGCATGGCCGTTGATGGCCGCGACGACCGGCTTGGGGAAGCGCTCGATGCGCCGGACCACGCTATTGCCGAAGCGGATGAAGGACGCCACGTCTGGCCCCGAGAAGGCACTGCCGAGGTCGGCGCCGGCGCAGAAGATCCTGTCTCCGGCGCCGGTGATGATGACCGAGCGCACCGCCGGATCAGCCTCCACGTCGGACAGCGCCGCGTTCAGCTCCTTCATGAGGTCGACGCTGATCGCGTTGGCGGGAGGTCGATTGAGCGTGATGACCGCGAAGCTCTCCTCGCGGGTCAGGATGAGCGTCTCGTACGGCATCGGGCAGTCTCCTCTATGTGTTCGCGGTGATGCCCCGCAGGAACAGATCGGCCACGGCGCCGGTGGTGTCTACGAGGCGATATCCCCGCTTGCCCAGCACCCACGACGTCGCCATCTGGTCCATGGCGCCGAAGAGCATCTTGGTCGCCACCTTGACCGGCAGGTCGCGCCTGAAATGGCCGGCGGCGACGCCCTCCTCGAGCACCGAGGCGATCAGGGCGAAGTAGGCGGCGATCTCCTGGGTCGCGGGGCCGCGGAAGAACTTCTGCCCCTGCCTGAGCTCTACCTGCACCACCTCGGCCAGCTCCGGGTGGCGCTCCAGGATGTCGAAGTGCATGTAGACCAGGCGCCTCACCTTGGCGACCGCGTCCCGCTCCTCCGCGATCGCCCGCCACAGGGCCGACACGAACTCCGCCATCTTCTCGCGGAAGAGCGTGACGAGGATGTCTTCCTTGGTCTTGAAGTAAAGATAGATGGTGCCGGCGGCGATCCCGGCCTCGCGCGCGATGTCGGAGACGCGGGAACTGAAGTATCCCTTCCGGGCGAAGACCCGGACGGCGGCGTCGATGATCTGCTGGGGCTTGTCGGGATCGAGCATGATCAGGGGCTGAACCGCCGTTCATTCTATGAGCGGCGGCGGTGGGTGTCAAACGGAAGATGGGCTCCGCTTGACGTCGCCCTCCCGGGCGGGTACGATCCCGGCCCATGATGATCAAGTACCGCATCGGCGTCATGCCGGGACCCTGGCCTCCGGGGCGCGACGGGGGAGACTTCCTCTGGACGCTCTGCGATTTCCTCGAGCGAAGCGGCGTCGACTCCCTCTGGCTCTCCGACCGCCTGTCCTCTCCGGTGCCCGTCCCTGAGGTCATGACCACCCTGGCGGCCGTCGCCGCCCGCACCAGCAAGCTCAAGTTCGGCCCGAGCGTGATCGTCTTGCCGTATCGCACGCCCGTCGTGGCTGCCAAGGAGATGGCGACGATCGACTGGCTCTCGCGGGGCCGACTCTTCCCCGCCGTCGGCGTCGGCGTGGAGCTGCCGCACGAGTTCGAGGCCTCGGGCGTCCCCTTCAGACAGCGTGGCAAGAGAACCGATGAGGCGATTCATGTCATCCGGCTGCTCTGGACCCAGGACGAGGTGAGCTTCCAGGGGGAATTCTACAGGCTGGATCGCATCACCGTCTTTCCCAAACCGTGGCAGAATCCGCCGCCCATTTGGATCGGCGGCAAGAGCGAGGCCGCGATCAAGCGGACCGCGCGCCTCGGCGATGGCTGGATCCCGTCCTTCATCACGCCCGGGGAGTTCCGGGCGGGTGTGGAGCAGGTGCAGGAGCTGGCGAAGGCGTCCGGCCGCGAGATTCCCGAGGACCACTTCGGCACCTTGATCAACTACGCGATCGCCCCGACCCGCGATGCCGCCTTCGCCATGGCTCAGCCCTACATCCCGCGAGGGCGGGTGGACGAAGCGACGCTGAGAGAGAGCGCCGCCTTCGGGTCGCCCGAAGTCCTTTTGGCGAAGATCGAGGAGTACGTGAAGGGAGGCGGATCCAAGTTCATCCTGCGCCCACTCTGCCCGCCAACGCGTATGCTCGAACAGCTCGCGATCGTTGCCGAGCGGGTGGTGCCCGAGTACCACGGCCGCTAGTGTCGTGAGTCAGAAGTTCGCAGACGAACCACGTGGCGGGGATCATTCATGATCGCGAGACCGGGCGGCTGGGCGAGGGATGCTCTCCCCAGAACACGCTGAGTCGCGTCCCGCGGTGCCGGCGCATCACGGGCCACGAGACGGAGGTCTGCGGCTTCGGCCACGCGCAGAAGCCACGGTTCCGGGGAGAGCATCCCTCGCCCAGCCTCGCGCCGAGTGTTGCGAACTTCTGCGACACGATAGGAGCTGACCTCGGCGCAGCTCTGGCCGGCGGTCTCGGCGCTTACTTGTTCCTGAGGAGATCGGCCAGGGTTTCGGCGTCGACGTTACCGCCCGAGAGCACCACGCCGACGTGGGCGCCTTTGGGGAGCGGGAGCTTGCCCGCGAGCAGCGCCGCCGCCGGGACCGCGCCCGTCGGCTCCACCACGAACTTGCAGCGCAGGAGGAGAAAGCGCACCGCCTCCTTGATCTCCTCGTCGGACACCAGGAGGACGTCGGTCAGATTGCGCTGGAGGATGGGGAAGGTCAGCGCGCCTGGGGAAAGATTGCGGATCCCGTCGGCGATGGTGGGCGGCGGCGGGATGCTCACGCGCTCGCCCTTCCGGAACGAGAGCCAGGTGTCGTTGGCGCTCTCTGCCTCGACGCCGAACACCTTCATCTCCGGCCGTAGCGCCCTCGCGACCGTGCTGCAGCCGGCCATGAGCCCGCCGCCACCCACGGGCGTCAGCAGCGCGTCCAGCGCGGCCACGTCCGCCAACAGCTCGAGCGCCGCCGTGCCCTGGCCCGCGATGATTGCGTAATCGTCATAGGGCGGCACCAGCACCCGACCGGTCTTCTCCACCAACTCGCGGGCTCTGGCCTCGCGGTCCTCGGTCTGGCGGTCATAGAACACGACCTCGGCGCCATAGCCCCTGGTCGCCGCCAGCTTGAGGGCCGGCGCGTCGGTGGGCATGAGAATGATCGCGCTGGTGCCCGTCATGCGCGCCGCCAATGCCACCCCCTGGGCGTGGTTGCCCGAGGAGAAGGCGACGACACCGCGGGACCGCTCACCGGGCGACAGGCTCAGCAGCTTGTTGAGGGCGCCGCGGATCTTGAAGGCGCCCGCGCGCTGAAGGTTCTCGCACTTGAGGAAGACGGAATAGCCGGTGGCCTCGTCGAGGGAACGGCTGGTGATCACCGGCGTGCGGTGAATCCGACCTTCCAGGCGGCCCGCCGCCCCCTCGACCTGCTCGAGCGTCAGCGTGGACATGCGGACCCTCAGGCCGGGCGGAACGGCCGATCAGAGGTCGAGGGCTCGATGTACCTCATGCTCAAGTCCCCCGCATTTCCTCCTCGCTCAAGATGCGGAACCCCACCTTGAGCTTGACCTGGAACTGACTCACCTGGCCGTCCTTCACCAGCCCCCGCACCTCGGTGACCTCGAACCAATCGAGCCCCTTCAGGCTCCGGGAGGCGCGCGTGATGGCGTTGCGGACGGCCTGCTGGATCGAGTCATCCGACACTCCCACCAGCTCGATCATTTTGTAGGTCTTGTCAGGCATCACATCCTCCTAAACTCGGAGGGGGGGCTTCGCGTCCCTTCCAAAGCCTCCCCGGGAGAGATCGATGATGCGCACGCCCTGGGGCGGACGCGACGTGGGCCCTATTATAGTTCACGCGGGGCGGGCCGAGCCGGGGCGCAAGCGCTTGTCGGTCCAGGACCGCGCCCGTATACTGCGCTCATGCGGCGTGCCCGGCTTCTCGGTCTGCTGGCGGCGCTCCTGCTCACCGGCTGTTCCGTGCTCTCCATTGACCTCCAACCCCGGATCCGCCCCCTCGAGGAGGACACCGTCCAGGGCACGGGCGCGAAGAAGATCCTCCTGCTCGACCTCTCCGGCGTCCTCTCCGATGACCCGCCGGGCCTTTCCCTCACCACGGCGCCGCCGCGCGTCCCGATCCTCGCGCGCGTGCAGGAGGAGCTGCGCAAGGCCGAGAAGGACGACCGCGTCAAGGCGCTCATCGTCCGGATCAACAGCCCCGGCGGCACCATCACCGCCTCCGACACCCTCTATCGCGAGGTCTACGAGTTCAAGCGGCGGAAGAAGATCCCGGTGATTGCGGCCATCATGGACGTCGGGGCCTCGGGTGGCTACTACGCGGCCCTGGCCGCCGATACCGTCGTCGCCCATCCGACGGCGGTGACGGGCAGCATCGGCGTGGTGATGCTAACGGTCAACGCCCAGGGGCTGATGGAGAAGATCGGCGTGGCGCCGCAGGCCATCAAGTCGGGAGCCATGAAGGACGCAGGCTCTCCCTTCCGGGCCCTCAACCCCGAAGAGCGCGCCGTCTTCCAGGGCGTGATCGACGACATGTACACGCGGTTCGTGAAGCTCATCGTCCACTCGCGGAAGCTTCCCGAGGCGCGCGTGCGCGCCTTCGCCGACGGGCGGATCTACACGGCCGAGCAGGCGCTCCAGCTGGGGCTGGTGGATCGGGTCGCCTACCTGGACGAGGTCGTGGACATGGCGAAGAAGGCGGCCGGCGTGGAGGAGGCGCGCGTGATCATGTATCACCGGCCCAAGGAGTACCGCGCGAGCATCTACTCCAACACGCCCATCGCGCCACCGAGCGCGGAGACCGCCCTCGCCCAGCTCGCCGGCATTCTCGGTGGCTCGGGCCCCCGCTTCATGTACCTCTGGTGGCCCTGAGCCGCTGGTCCTGAGCGCAGCCCCGCCTCCCTGCTTCGCCCTGCGGGCTCATCGGGCTCGACCGGGAGGAGGCCGCTCACCGCTCGGGCGGCTTGCCGCCATAGCCGCCCGCCAGGTCCTGCTCCTCGTTCCACTTGACCCAGTCGGCGTCGAGCTTGTCCCGGGTGAGCTTGCGCACCTCGCCCGGCGCTCCCGGGACCGACACCAGCATCTCCTGCTCCGCGGCGAGAGCACGGTTCCACTGGCGCTCGGCCCCGGGCCCCGAGCACTCCGCCGCGCCGTGATAGACGCGCACGAACACCGAGCCGTCGCGGCCGAGCGTGATCCCTGCCCCGCCGCCTCGAACGGCCACCATCGCCGCGCCCGTCCGCACCTCGATGCTCTCTTGTGGCGGACTGCCCGGCATCACCGCCACCCACACCGAGCCAGCATCCATCCTCACCCGCGTGGGCTGATCGGTCGTGGCGCCGGCCTCGAGCAGGGTGATCCGCGAGAGCGGCGCCAGCCTCAACGCCTGTCCGCTCACCGTCCTGAGCGTGAGTCGCCCCCCGGCGAGGGTCCGCGCTCCGTCCCCCGGTCCGATGTCGGCCCTCAGGCTTGCCGCTTTCCACGCCGACGCGCCTCTTGTGTTCACCTCGGCGTGGCCGCTCAGCGTCACGATCTTGAGCGGCAGCTCACTCGGCTGGCCCCCCACCGGCCTGGGAGACGGACCGACGGCGAGCGCGGCCAGGACAAGCGCGCCGAGCGGCACGATGCTCCGCATGCTCATGGCTCCCTGGACTCCGGCTCGTACCCCGGACAGCCTAGGGTCACGCCGGCGACCCCGTCGCGCACCTCGACGATCAGCGTCTCGTAGCTCACGGTTCTTCTTCCTCAGCGTCCTCGAGCAACCTCAGGAACTGCTTCAAGATGCGCGCGGTGACCCCCCAGATCACGTCTTCCTCCGACACACGGTAGAAGTACACGGGATTCGCCTCCCCGTTCCGCTCCCACGTCTCGGTGTGGAAGATGCCCGGATCGCGCAGCACGCGCAGCGGCACCTCGAGCACCCGCTCGATCTCATGGCCGTCGGGGACGAAGTCCACGGGCGCAGTCACGATCCCGACGACCGGAGTGATGATGAAGGAGGTCGCCCGCGTTTCCGTGTCGTCGAGGAGCCCGAGCACCTCCACCGCGGAGGCTGGCAGCCGGATCTCCTCCCACGCTTCCCGCAGCGCCGTCTCCACCCGGGACGCATCCCGATGCTCCACGACACCGCCGGGGAACGAGAACTGCCCCTGGTGGTGCGGCACCGAGGTCGTCTTCTTGGCAAACAGGAGGTGAGGCTCCCCGCGATCCGTGATGGGCACCAGCACCGCCGCGGACACCAGGTCACTGTGATCAAGGGTGCGGCGCGGGCGGGCCGCGAGAGCCACGTCCAGCCGGGCGCGAAGCTCTGACAGCTCCACCCTGATTATCGCGCTCTGAAGGCGGGCTTCCGTTTCTCGGCAAACGCCTTCGGCCCCTCGACGGCGTCCTGGGTGCCGCGCAGCGTGCCGGACAGGAAGGCCTCGAGCCTCAGCCCGTCGGCCTGCGGCATGGTCAGCCCCCGGAGGATCGCCTCCTTGGCCGCGCGCACCGCCAGCGGGCCGAGCTCGCAGATGGCCTCGGCCCATTTGCGCGCCGTCGGCATCAGCTCCGGCAGCGGCACCACGGCATTGACCAGCCCGTAGTGCAGCGCCTCCTCCGCCGTCAGCGTCCTCGCCATCAAGATCATCTCCATGGCCTTGGCCAGGGGCACCGCGCGAGGGAGACGCTGGGTGCCGCCGGCGCCGGGGATGATGGCCCAGCGCACCTCCGTCAGACCGAAGCCGGCGTGGGGCGCCGCGATGCGGAGATCGCAAGCCAGCGCCTGCTCGAGCCCGCCGGCGAGGCAGAAGCCGTTGATGGCGGCGATCATCGGCTTCCAGATCTCGAGCCCGCGTGTGATCCCGCCGAGCCCGTAATCGTTGTGCCCCCGCCCGCCCCCGGACCTGGCGAAGGCCGCGGGGATCATCTTCTTCAGGTCAGCCCCCGCCGAGAAGGACTTCTCCCCGGCCCCGGTGAGGATGGCGACCCAGGCCGAGTCGTCGTCGCGGAAGCGCGTCCAGGCATCGATCAGGGCCTGATTGGTCTCCGGGTCGATGGCGTTCATCGCCTCGGGGCGGTTGATGGTGATGGTGACCAGACGGTCGCTCTGCTCGTAAAGGACTGACGGCATGCGCGCGCTCCTATCGTCCGGGCCTCACTTGGCCTCGGCGGGGATGAGGTGGTCCGGGATCTCGATGCCCTTCTCGCGGAAGCAACTTGCGTCAGACTGGCGGATGACTGCATCACGCGGGTCGCCGTCCGCCCTCGAGGCCCAGCCTGAAGGCGGCGATATTGACGATGAGGGCGGGCAGGAGTCCCTGGAACAGGTCAACGCTGGCGAGGATATCGGAAATCTGCGAAGGAGTAAAGCCGGCCTCGCGGAGTGTGGCCCGCGAGAGCGCGAAGGGGAAGGGCAGATCCCGCGCCAGGGCCACCGACAACTCGTTCAGCTCGCGGACTCCGTCGGCATACACGGGCAAGCGGACCTTGCTCTTCCAGTCTTCCCAGGCCAGGGCGAGGAAATCGGGCCAGCGCGCCAGCGCCCGGAAGTCCGTCGGTACAAAGGGCAAGCCGTAGTGCTCCATCACCTGCCGGTAGGTGCCCTGCACCGCCGCCCCCGCCTGCTCCCACTCCACGAGCTTGACTTCCTGGAAGCGCGTGGGATGGGTGTGATAGGGCAAGAGGTACGCCCACGGCTTCCCGGCCAGCGGCCGCCCGGCGAGCCCGGACTGGAGCGCCGAGGCGATGAGCAGGAGGAACGGGTCGCAGTACAGGAAGAAGTCCAGCACGAGCCGCATCTCCCGGATGGCGTCGTCCGACGAGCCGCGCATCCGGAGCACCGCGCGATGGTCGGCGACGTCCAGCTTCTCCCTGACGATGGCCTGCGCCTGGCGGCGGAGGACCTCCGTCTTGTCGAAGAAGTCCTGGGTGAGCGCGTCGGGCTTGAGGAAGTCCCACTGAAGGCGCAGGAAGCGCGGGTACTTGGCGAACGCGCGGAAAATGACGTTGACCACCGGGAATCCGAGCGCGGCGGTGATCTCCTCGAAGCACTCCCGGACGGGCGGGCTCGCGTCCTCCTCGTGGACGATCACGAGCCGGGCGGGGCTCTTGCCCTTTCCCGCGCGCATCCAGTACTCGGCCTTCGACGCCTCACGCTTGGCCATGTCCCACCTCCCTTTCCCCCGGCCGGGCGAGGGTTCGCGTCCGTCCCTCTCCCCTCTACGGAGAGGGCAAGGGTGAGGGGCAAACTGCACTACACGAAGCGGCAGGAGACGCTGCCCAACCGCGTGAACGAGGCGCGGGCGGAGTCACCGGCTTTCGGGCGCAGCACCTTGGAGATGGAGCCGGTCAGCACCACGTCGCGCGCGCTGAGGCTCCGTCCCATGCGCCCCAGAGTGTTGGCCAGCCACGCGAGCGAGTTGAGTGGGTTCCCCATGACCTCGGCCGCCGTGTTCGTGGCGGCGATCTGGCCGTTCTGCTCGAAGACCACGCCCTCCAGCGAGAGATCGAGCCCGCTGACCGAGGAAAGCGGACGGCCCAGCACGATCGCGTTGGTATAGACACCGTCGGCGATCACGTCGGCCCCGCGCGGCTTGCCGGAGTGGCGGAAATCGACCAGCTCGAAGGAGGGGAGCGCACCCTCCACTGCGAGGAGAGCAGAGGCCGGGGTGACGCCGGGGCCAGCGAGTGGGGCCTTCATCAGGAAGGCGACCTCCACCTCCACGGCCAGACTCACGAAGCGCGACGTGGGAACCGCGTCGCCGCTCCCGAAGACTCCCGAGCCCAGCATGAAGCCCAGAACGGGCTCGCTCACGCCGTACGTCTCCTGAAGGGCGGGGCTGGTGAAGCCCACTTTCCAGCCGATGACCCGCTCGCCTCGCGCCACCAGCGCGTGCTCGAGATCGCGCTGGATCGCATACGCTTGCTCCAGCGTGAGCTCGGGCGCCTCCTCGGTGAGCGGCGTCATGGCCTCACGGGCGAGGCGCCCCCGCAGCAGCCGCTCGACGGCGGTGGGGATCGCGATAGGCATGAGGGGGCTCCTCGCTCAGCCCGCTATGATGCCGACCTCCAGCCCTATCTCTTCTCCTTCTTTTTCTTACTCTTACGCCTTACTGCCTTCATCTTCACTTTGGGCTGGCGGCGAGACCCGGCGGCCGGCTTCGCCCGGGACCTGGCCTCGGCGGCCATGTGCTGCTCGTTCCGCGTGCCGACCCCTCCCCGGACCGCCGGCCCCGACGAGATCTCCCTGATCCACCCCGCGATCTCCTCGGCCAGCTCCGGATAGCAGTGCTCCCGGTATGCCTCGAGCGCTCGGAGAGCCGCGGGATCCTTCCACGGCTTGAGGACGAACGGAGCGTCGGGGTCCTTCATGTCGAAGGGCCCCTCGGTGGCCATGGCCATCACGATATAGCGCCGGGTCAGTTCGGGCATGTCGGCCTCCTGAATTCGCGGGAGAGATCGGCGGGGACACGGCGGCAGCCCCTACCTTCTCGACCACGGTCAACATGGCTCGGCGTGGCTGGCAGGGGTCGGACTAACCTCACTCCGAGCGCCGGCTTCCACCGGCGCAACCCTGTGGGAGGCCTCCGAGGGGGTGGTCGAGGCCCCATCCGATCCTCCTCGGCCATGTTGAGGATGAGAGAGCGAGCGCGCCACCTCGCTAGGGCTGGGAGAGGACCGCCACAGCCGAGACGGCGCCGGGGCCACCCAGATTGTGCGCCAGCCCCATGTCGGCGCCCTTGACCTGCATCCGGCCGGCGCGACCGACGAGCTGGTCGTGGATATTGCCGATCATGCGGACCCCCGAGGAGCCGATGGGATGGCCACAGGACTTGAGGCCGCCCGAGGTGTTGACCGCCAGTGACCCGCCCAGCTTGGTCTCACCATCCTTCGCGGCGCGCCAGCCCGTGCCGGGCTCGAAGAACCCCAGGTCCTCGTAGTTGACGATCTCGGTGATGGTGAAGCAGTCGTGGCACTCCGCCACCTTGATCTCTCTGGCCGGGTTCTTGACTCCCGCCATCGCATAGGCCGCCTTCGCCGCCTCGCGGGTGGCGCGGAACGACGTGAAGTTCCACGAAGGATCGAACTGGGTGTTCCAGTAGCCGGCGGTCACCGCGTAGGCGATGCCGCGGATCACCGTGTAGCGGTCGGTGAATTTAGGGGCGAGCTCGGTGCGGGTCAGGATGGCCGCGGCTGCCCCGTCGGTGGTCGGGCAGCAGTCGAAGAGGCCGAGCGGCTCGGCCACCTTGGGCGCCTTAGCGTGCATCTCGGGCGTGATCTCCTTCTGGAAATGCGCCTTCGGGTTCAGCGAGCCGTGGTAGTGGTTCTTGAGCGCGACGGCGGCCAGCGCCTCCTCGTCGGCCCCGTACTCTTTGAAGTAGCGCGACGCGAGCAGGGCGAACATGCCGGGCGCGGTGCGCCCCTTGGCGAGCACGGGATGGCCGCGGTTCACCGCCTGGGCCACGAGCGAGCCGCGCGAGGGCACTTCCCGCATCTTCTCGACGCCCACGGCGAGGACCAGATCGTACTCTCCCGAGGCCACCGCGAGCGCGGCGTTGCGCACCGCCTCGATGCCGGTCGCGCAGTAGGCCGCCACGCGCGTCACCGGGATCGGAAAGAGGTTGAGCGGGTCGGAGACGAAGGTGCCGGAGTTGCCCTCGAAGCCGTAGAGCATCGGCTCATAGCAACCCAGCCAGCCGGCCTGAAGCTGCTTGGACTCGATCTTCGCGTCCGCCATCGCCAGCGTCACCGCCTCGTAGATCATGTCGGTGAGGCTCTGGTGGAAGTTCTCGCCGAACTTGATGATGCCCGTGCCGATGATGGCCACCTTGCCGCCGAGTCCGCTCATGGCGATCTCCTTAGCGAGGGAGGATCTGCACCCAAGCCTACTCCGCCCGCCAGCCGGGTCGCAAGTAGTGATTGTGTGGCACAATTCAGTCGATGACCACTCTCGGCTGATGCGCGCCATGCTCCTCCGCTCGCCAGCTCCCGTTGCGAGCGCTCCGCTCGTCACGGGCGAGCTGCCGGTTCCCGAACCGGGGCCCGGCGAGCTGCGCGTCCGGGTCCGGGCCTGCGCGACGTGCCGCACCGACCTCCACGTCATCGAGGGCGACCTGCCGCCCCGCCGGCTGCCGCTCGTCCCCGGCCATCAGGTCGTCGGCGCGGTCGAGGCGCTGGGACCCGGGGCCGCGCGCTTCAGGCGTGGCGATCGTGTCGGCATCCCCTGGCTGCGCTCCACGTGCGGCGCCTGCCGCTACTGCACGGCCGGTCGCGAGAACCTCTGCGAGTCCTCCACCTACACCGGCTGGACCCACGACGGCGGCTACGCCGAGTACTGCTGCGTGCCCGAGGCCTTCGCCTACGCGGTCCCGCCCCGCTTCGACGACGCCGAGGCCGCACCCCTCCTGTGCGCGGGGATCATCGGCTACCGCGCCCTGCTGCGCAGCCAGGTGCCGCGGGGCGGGCGGCTCGCGCTCTACGGCTTCGGCTCTTCGGCGCACATCACGCTCCAGGTCGCGCGGCACCGGGGATGCGCGGTCTACGTGGTGACCCGCAACCACGCCCATCAGCGGCTCGCCCTCGAGCTGGGTGCCGAGTGGGCCGGCGGCGCCGGCGCGCGGCTTCCGGTCAAGGCCGACTCCGCCATCGTCTTCGCCCCGGCGGGCGAGCTGGTCCCCGTGGCCTTGCAGGACCTCGACAAGGGCGGCACGGTGGCGCTCGCCGGCATCTACATGACCGATGTCCCCGCCATGGCCTATGAGCCGCATCTCTTCTGGGAGAAGACGCTCCAGAGTGTGACGGCCAATACCAGGGAAGACGGTGAAGCGCTGCTCGGCGAGGCGGCCGAGATCCCGATCCGCCCGCGTGTCCGACGCTATGCGCTCGCCGACGCGAACGCGGCGCTCCGGGACATGGACGCCGACCGCGTGGAGGGCACGGCGGTCCTCATGGTCGACTGAGACTCCAGGTCTTCTCGAAGAGGAGATGCCGGTAATCGGAGTAGTTCGTGGGCGCCTCCGGTCAGACCTTCACGGGGGTGAACTCGGTCGTGTAGTGCTCCTCGAGCGGGAGGCGCTTCTTGAGCACGCCCAGATCGAGCAGCGTGTCCTGCATGAAGCGGAAGGCGTCCAGATCGATCCGGCCGTCCACCGACATCAGCGGGCGCACGAGCTCGTACGCCCGCCGCGTCGCCATCTCCGGCCAGCCGATCCCCTTGGAGGCGATCCGGATGCTCTCATCGGCGTTGTCGCGACAGAACTTGTGTCCCTGGAATATGGCGCGCAGCGTCCGCTGCAGCGCGTCCTTCTTGGTCTTGATGAGCTCGTCGGTCGAGTAGGCGGTCAGGCTGATCCACTTGGGGGTGACCTCGTCCAGGCGCATGATGATCCGCCCGATACCCTGCGACTCGAGCACGGCCCCGGCGTCGCCGAAGATGACGCCCTGGGTCTCGCCGCGCCGGAGCGCCGCCGCCTGGGAATCCATCCCACCGACGCCCACGATCCTCACGTCCTTCTCCGGGTCCCAGCCCATCTTCTTGGCCAGCATGCGGGCAAACACCCAAGTGGTGGCGCCGACGGCGGTCACGCCGATGGTCCCGCCCTTGAGATCCTCCACGCGCTTGATCTGCGGGGTCACCGTCAGCGTGAAATGGTTCTTCTCGAGGATGGTGGCCACAGCCCGGATCGTCGTGCCGCGCTCGCGAAAGACCAGCGGGTCGGTGGCGCCGGTCAGGCCGATATCGGCCGCGCCGGCGAGAACACCCTTGAGCAGATCGGGCCCCCCCTTGAACGGGATCATCTCGGCGTCGAGCCCGTTCTGCTTGAAGAAGCCCTTCTCGAGCCCCACCAGGGTCGGGGCGTTGATCCCGAAATCGCCCAGCACCACGCAGCCCACCTTGACCGCCGTCAGCGACTGAGCTGCCGTCGGCGGCAGTCTCGCTGCGCTCATCGCCAGCGCGCCGCCGGCCACCGTCTCGAGGAACCTCCGCCGCGTCGTTGTCATCGAACCTGCCTCCTTTCGGGAATTGGGCTTGGACGGGGCCCCTGCCCCTGCCGCGTCCTGCGGCTCACACTACCATTCAGCGCCATCTGCCGAGGCGCCGGTTGAGATGCTCGAGGAACAGCACCACCGCGATGGACAGCACCGACACGATCGCCGTCGCCGCGAAAAGCTCGGGCGCCCTGAACGCCATCGCCAGCCGCTGCATCAGAAACCCCATCCCGCGATTGCCGGCGAACATCTCCGCCAGCAGCACGCCGAGCATGGCGAAGACCATGCCGATGCGCATGCCCGCCAGCACCGATGGCAGCACCGCCGGCAGCAGGACCTTCAGGCCGATCTGCCCGCGCGTCGCGCCCATGGAGCGGGCCACCGTGATCAGCGTGGGATCCACATCGCGCGTCCCGGCGGCCACCATCAGCAGCACCGGAAAGACCGCGAACATCGCCGCGCTCAGCACCGCCGTGGAGAGGCCGAGGCCGAAGATGAGCGCGATCCACGGCAGGATCAGGATCTTGGGGACCCCGTACAGCGCGACCACGTAGGGCATGGCGACCTGGTGCAGGAGCCGTCTCGACCCGATGACGAGTCCAGCCCCAACGCCCAGCACGACGGCGAGACCGTAGCCCATCAGCGTCTTCAGCAGAGTGTCGGCGAGCCGAGGCAGCACCTCGCCCGAGGTGGCCGCCAGCGCTCGCGCCACCGCGGAGGGAGCGGGAACGAAGAGCGGATCGGCGATCCCGAGTCGCGCAAGAGCCTCCCACGCGGCGACGAGCGCCGCCAGCGACAGGGCCTGGCCGCCCAGAACGACCAGCCGCCTCTCCAGAAAGGACGCGTGCGACGTGACCGCCGCTTCGAGCGCCGGCTCTACCGGTGGAACCGATTCCCGGGGGGGAGGCTTCGGAAGGGGAGCGGAGCCCCCCTCCGAGTTCACTGGCCGGCCCAACGCGTCACCCGCGCCTCGAGCAGCGCCCCCGCGGCGTCGATGGCCAGCACCGCCGCCGCCGCGAGCACCACCAGCACGGCGTACTCGCCCGTCATCAAGAGCCCGTAGGCGTAGTTGATCACGTAGCCGAGCCCCGAGCGCGCGCCCAGGATCTCCCCGACGAGGACACCCACCACGGAAAGCGCGAGCCCCGCGCGGAAGCCACCGACCATGGTCGAGGCCATCGCCGGCAACATCACCTTCCTGAACACGGCCGCGGGCTTTGCCCCCATCGACACGGCGACGGTGACGAGGTGCTGAGGCACCTGGCGGATACCCGCCATCACGGAGAGCACGATGGGGAAGAAGCCGAGGAGGAATCCGAAGGCGATCTTCGAGGCCGGACCCAAGCCGAAGAACAGCATGAGGGAGGGATACCACACCACACTGGGGATGGCGTACAGCGCGGCCAGGAGCGGCTCATAGATTCGCCCCAGCGCACGGCGGAGCCCCAGCAGAAAGCCGAGCCAGAGGCCCGCCGTCACCGCGAGCGCATAGGCGGCGGCGATCTCCTTGAACGTGACCCACACATGCTCGGGCAGCGGCGGCAGCTCCTTGACGCTCAGCATCCGCACGAGGGCCGCCGGCAGCCGCGAGGGCGCGATGTAGAGGATGGGGTTGAGGGGCCGGGCCACCACTTCCCAGACGACGAGCCCCGCGAGCAGGATGGCGACGCGCCAGGCGAAAACCTTCACAGGCGCCCGCCCATCGCCTTCAGCGACTCCTCTCTCACCTGATCCCAGAGCTTGGCGCGGAGATCGGCGACCGCCGCCGAGTTGAGGTCCCGCGGATACGGCAACGTCACGTCGACCACGTCCTTGACCCGGCCCGGCCGCGCGGTCATCACCACGATCCGGTCGGACAGCGCGATCGCTTCCTGCAGGCTGTGGGTGACGAAGACGACGGTCTTGGGCGTGAGCCGGCGGATGCCGACCAGCCACTCGCCCATCAAGAGGCGCGTCTGCTCGTCCAGCGCGCCGAAGGGCTCGTCCATGAGGAGGACCGGCGTGCCGAGGGCGAGCGCGCGGGCGATGGCCACCCGCTGGCGCATCCCGCCTGACAGCTCGCGCGGGTACCTGCCCTCGAAGCCGCGCAGGCCCATGGGCTCGAGCAGGCCCAGGGCGATCTCCCGCCGGCGCGCCGCCCCCACACCCTGAAGCTCGAGACCGAAGCCCACATTGTCCAGTGCCGTGCGCCACGGGAAGAGCCCTGCGTCCTGGAACACGAGCGCTACCTTGTGAGGGTTGGGGCCGAGGACAGGCTCACCGTCGATCAGGACGCGCCCGGCGTCGGAGCGGACGAGACCACCGATGATCCCGAGAACCGTGGACTTGCCACAGCCGCTCGGGCCGAGGAGCGTGACGAACTCGCGGTTCCGGACCGTGAAGCTCACCGCCTCGACGGCGAGCACAGCCCCGCTCGCCGTCTCGTAGCGCTTGCCGACGCCCTGGAGCGTGATCCGCTCGGTGGTGTCGGTGAACATGCTATAGCCAGATACCCCAAGAACCGGGGATTGTCCAGCCTCCGTCGCAGACGTGGGAGAGCCGTGGAAGCGCGCCTTGACGCGAATGCGCTGCAGCGCTAAGCTCGGGCCCATTCTCCACACGTCATGCCCTCGATTACCGTCGAGCGGCTGGCACGATCACCGAGCGAGGGGGCTAACCGATGAAGCGGGCCACGATCCGGATCACCCTGTGTGGGCTGGCGCTGGTCCTCCTGACCGCATGCGGCGGGCGCACGAAGGAGGACATCATCCAGAAGGCGCGAGATGTCTCCACGCGGGCCGAACTCGAAAAGGCGCTGGGCAAGCCGACCGACATCGCCAAGGTCGGCCCGGTGGAGCGATGGAAGTACAAGGCCTCCAACGGCGAGGTCGTGTTCGTCATCCTCGGGGACACGGTCACCTTGCAGGCCACCGGCGGCCCGGACGACAAGAAGTGACGGGCGGAGGGCGGGGAGCCTAACGAGTATTATGCACGAGCAGATCACACGTGAGGCGGGCGGCCATGCCGGGAATCGACGCTCTGGGGTGCTGGTCGCGCGCTCAGGCGGCCCGCGACATCGCGGCGTCCACCGCTATCCGGTCCTCCACACGGAAGTGGAGTCCACTATTGAAGGCCTCCCGTATGACCAGTGACATTGCGGCTTCTCGAAGCTCGGGGGTCGGCACCGGGCCGCTGACCTCGATGATCACGGGCGACCCGCGCCAGAACGACGTACGGGCGGTCGGCGCAATCGGCAGGTGGCTGAGCGCCGGGTCCATCAGCAGAGCATCGGCGATCCTGCCTTGGAGGGCCACCGCCTCGTCGGTACGCCTGCGCTTGAGATCGGAGGCCTTGACGGCGATGCCGATGAGCACGATGAGCGCGATCATGACGAGCGCGACGATCATGCCGCCGCCCATGTCCCCGGGCGGCGGGGCGACGCCGGGTGATGGCGCGCTGGGTGCCTGCGCCCAGGCGATCGCCACGAGGTTCAGCAAGGCTGGAATGGCCGCAAGCGCGGTGAGTTTGGCTCGAACGGCGCGAGACAGCTTCATGACTGTTCCCTCCTCTCCCCTCGTCTGGTCATGAACCCTCCCGAATGCCCGCCAAGACTTGGAACGCCTGGCTTCTCGTGCATGGCAGCGCAGCATCGCCCATGCCACCGCCGGCACGACGCCACAAGGGCGCGATGTTGTGGGCTCTTCTTGGCGGGTTCTGACAGTCGGTAGGTAATATCTGCCGAGTCGTCTGGCAAGAGTTACACGCCGCCCTCATCTTGTCCCGCGCCACGTCGCGGGAAGACTCGCCAAGCGGCCATAATTCGCCTTGGCGCCGGATGGGTGGTCCTGCGGCGGGCCCGCGATCACCACCCGGTGCCCGACACCCATTGCTCGACGCGAAAGCGTGGCAGGACTCCTCCCCTCGTGGTCTCCCCCGCCTTCGCCCTCCGGCCGGTCAGCCCCTCGCCCGCTCCGAGCCGGCTTCCACGACGGCAAGCGCCGTCATGTTCACGATGCGGCGGACGCTGGCGTTCGGGGTCAGGATGTGGACCGGCTTCGCCGCGCCGAGCAGGATCGGGCCGACGGTGATCCCGCCCCCGGCCGCGACCTTGAGCATGTTGAAGGCGATGTTCGCCGCGTCCACGTTCGGCATCATCAGCAGGTTGGCCTCGGTCTTGAGGCGCGAGTCGGCGAATACCTCGTCGAGGACCGTCTTCGAGAGCGCGGCGTCGCCTTGCATCTCCCCGTCCACCGCGAGATCGGGCGCGCGCGCCCCGACCAGGGCGAGCGCGTCACGCATCTTCTGGGCCGACGGCGCGTCGGAGCTTCCGAAGCTCGAGTGGGAGAGCAGCGCCACGCTCGGCGTCAGGCCGAACCGGCGCACCTCTTCCGCGGCGAGCAGGGTCATCTCCGCGATCTGCTCGGCGCTCGGATCGCGGTTCACGTAGGTGTCGCAGATGAAGATCTGGCGACCGGGCAGCATCAGCATGTTCATGGCCGCGAGGGTCTTCACGCTGTTCCGGAGGCCGATCACGTCGCGCACGTAGCGCAGATGCTCGCTGTAGCTGCCGTAGGTCCCGCACAGCATCGCGTCTCCGTCCCCTCGCCGCAACAGCATCGCGCCCACGAGCGTCGCGCGGCTTCGCATCTCCTCCTTCGCGATCGCCGGGGAGACACCCTTCCGCCGCACGAGCCCGTAGTACTCGGGCCACGCCTCGTGGTAGCGCGGGTTGTCGAGGATGTTGACGACCTCGCAGTTCCGGCCGAGCTTGAGCCGGAGGCCGAGGCTCTCGACACGGGCGGAGATGACGTCGGCGCGGCCGATGAGCACCGGGCGCGCGAGCCCTTCGTCCACCGCGGTCTGGGCGGCTCGCAGGACGCGCTCCTCCTCGCCCTCCGCGTATACCACGCGCTTCGGCGCGCGCTTGGCGGCCTCCAACACCGGCTCCATGCTGGTCCCCGAGTGGTAGACGAAGCGCGCGAGCCGGTGGCGATAGGCGTCCAGATCGGCGAGCGGGCGTGTCGCGACGCCCGAGTCCATCGCCGCCTTCGCCACCGCCGGCGCGATCCTCTCGATCAGCCGCGGGTCGAACGGCTTTGGAATCAGGTACTCGGGTCCGAAGCGCAGCCCGTGGGCGCCGTACGCCCTGGCGACGATGTCCGGCACCTCCACGTGCGCCAGCTCGGCGATCGCCCGCACCGCCGCCAGCTTCATCGGCTCGTTGATGGTCGTCGCGACGACGTCGAGCGCGCCGCGGAAGATGAACGGGAAGCAGAGGACATTGTTCACCTGGTTCGGGTAGTCCGTGCGCCCCGTGCAGATCACCGCGTCGGGCCGCACCGCCTTCGCCGCCTCCGGCCGGATCTCCGGCTCCGGATTGGCGAGCGCGAGGATGAGCGGCTTGTCGGCCATCTTCGCCACCATCTCCGCCTTGAGCACGCCGCCCGCGGACAGACCGAGGAAGATGTCGGCCCCGGGAACGATCTCGCCGAGCGTGCGCGCGTCGGTCTCGCGCGCGTAACGCTCCTTGTCCGGGTCCATCAACTCCGTGCGGCCCTTGTACACCACGCCCTTGATGTCGGCGACGGCGATGTTCTCCTTCCGGAGACCCAGGCTGACGAGGAGATCGAGGCAGGCGATCGCGGCGGCGCCGGCACCCGAGCCCGCGAGCTTGACCCTGGTGATGTCCTTCCCGACGAGCCTTAGCCCGTTCAGCACCGCCGCCGTGACGATGATCGCGGTGCCGTGCTGGTCATCGTGGAACACCGGGATGTTCATGCGCTCCCGGAGCTTCCGCTCGACGTAGAAACACTCCGGCGCCTTGATGTCCTCGAGGTTGATGCCGCCGAAGGTCGGCTCGAGGCTCGCGACGATCTCGACCAGCTTGTCGGGGTCCGTCTCCGCAATCTCGATATCGAACACATCGATGCCGGCGAACTTCTTGAAGAGGCAGGCCTTGCCCTCCATGACGGGCTTGCCGGCCAAGGCGCCGATGTTGCCCAGGCCCAGCACGGCGGTCCCGTTGGTGATCACCGCGACGAGGTTGGAGCGCGAGGTAAGGCTCGCCGCCTCCCGCGGGTCCTCGGCGATCGCGGTGCAGGCGTACGCGACTCCGGGCGAGTAAGCGAGCGACAGGTCGACCTGGTTCGTCAGGCCCTTGGTCGGCGTGACGGCGATCTTCCCCGGCGTCGGCAGGCGGTGATATTCCAGTGCCGCGATGCAGAGTTCCTCTTCACCCATGGTGCGTCTCCTTTCTCATATCACTCATGACGGGCGACGTCCACCGACAGGCCCGACTCCGATTGCGCTGGCCGGCCCTTGTCGCACACACCTCCCAACCCGAGACCGTCGAGCCTCAGGCGCCGTTTCCCGCGGCCTGCTCTACGGGCAAGATCGGATCACGCCACCTCGTCCGATGTGCCGCTCATCACGGCGAGGAGCCCCTCCGGGTCGTCCACATGCAGCCAGTGCCCGGCGCGTTCGAGCACGTACACCGGGACGCTCTCCGCGAGCCGCCTGCGGTCGGCGCCCGAGAGGACGCTCGAGCGGCCGCCGACGACGAAGCGAATCGCGCCCAGGTGCACAGGGTCCTCGACGGCGCGCCAGAGGTCCAGGCGCGAGTAGTCGTCCAGGAGCGCCCGGATCGCGCCGAGGTCGAGGATGAGACGATAGCCCCCGTTTTCCGCGCGCAGGCTCATCGCAAGCCACTCCGCGATCGCCCGTCCCAGGCGGGGCTGGACGCGCTCCCGGAAGGCCTGACGGGACGGAAGGGGTTGCGGGATCGCCTCGAGCAGGCTCAGCACGGCGGTCGGGCTACCCGCGCCCCTGGGTGCGATTCGAGGATCCAGACCTCCGAGAGCGTCCTCGGGGGCCGCGCCGCGTACGTCAGCGCCACCTTCCCGCCGAAAGAGTGGCCCGCGACGCCGTGGATCTCGCTAGGTCAATCCGCCATCCACTGCCAGGACCTGGCCCGTGATGTAACTCGCTTCGTCGGATGCGAGGAATGCAACCGCATTCGCGACTTCTTCCGGTGTCCCCGTCCGGCCGCACGCGGTGAGCTTGACGATGCCCTCCTTGATCTCCTCCGACACCGTCCTCGTCAGATCGGTAGGGATGTAGCCCGGCGCGACGGCGTTGACCGCGATGTTCCTCCCGCCATATTCCTTCGCCATCGCTCTGGTGAAGCCGATAATCCCGGCCTTCGCGGCGGAGTAATTCGTCTGACCGGGGGTGCCGATCATCCCGGCAACCGACGTCATGTTGACGATGCGCCCGTACTTCTGCTTCATCATCTGGCGCAGGGCAGCCTTGCTGCAATTGAACACGCTCTTCAGGTCCTGCTGGATGACGATGTCGAAGTCTTCCTCCTTCATCACGGCGAGCAAGCTGTCCCGGGTCGTGCCTGCGTTGTTCACCAGAATATCGAGCCGGCTGTACGCGTCGGTTGCAGCCTTGACCACCTCCTGCGCGGTCACGAACTGGCTCACATCGCCCTGCACGGCAATGGCTTCGCCACCGCCTTTCTTGACCTCGGCGACGACGGCGGCCGCCGCGCTGGCGTTCTTGTTGTAATTCACCACGACTTTCGCGCCCAGCGCCGCGAGCTTGATCGCGCACGCTCGGCCGATGCCGCGCGATGCGCCGGTCACGAGGGCTACCTTGCCGGCGAGGTCAGTCATCGCGATGCCCCGTTCGCCTCCACGGAACCGCGCAGGAGCAGATCAGGAGCGCATCAGGAGCGCACGACACATCGGGTCCTGATCGCTCGCTGGGGTCCGGTACCGGCACCCAAGCCGTAAAGCGGACATCCACGAACCCGGCAGCCTCGATGGCCGCCTTCCACTGCTCGGGCGTGAGGAATCCGCCACCGGGACGGTAGAGCGGGTGGAGCCGCGGAGATCGGAACGTCTCCGTCAGGTTGAAGACGAACTCGGCATAGATCGGTTGCCGCGGGCGGGGGCGCACGCACTCGGACGCGACGAGGCAGCCGCCCGGCTCGAGCGCCCGGCGCACCTCGGCCAGCGTGAAATCCAGATCGTGCGCCACATGGAGCGTGTTGACGGCGAAGACGACCGAGACGGTCCCCGGGGCCACCCCCTGCTCCACGAAGGCGCGGTTCATGTCGAGGAGCCCGAACGTGAAGCACGTCAGCGCCGGGTGACGCGCCCGCAGCGTCTGTTCCCCGCGGCGGAGGAACGCCGGCACGAACTCCGTGAACCGGTATTCCGCGAGCGCGCCGAGCCGCCCGGCCGTCTCCAGCCGCTCCAGCAGCGCCAGGGCGCCACTGCCGAGCCCCCCGCCCAGCTCCAGGAGCACGCCACCGGCTCGAGGTAGCCACCGCTCGACGGCGGCCGCACCGACCCGATTGTTGACCGCATAGAGCCCATTGTCGTTGGAAAAGTAGTCGATCCAGAGCCGGAGCCGTCGCGCGGAGAACAGCACTTCCTCGCCGACCACCTCGCCGCGCAGGAAGGCCGGGTACTCCCGCGCAACGGTCTCTGCCAGGACGTACGCGGGCATCCACGACGGGTCGTGCCGCAGCTGCTCCTCCCGCACAAGGGCGGGATCGAGCGCCGGCAAGGGGCCGCCCGAACGGTACCGGCAGCAGCCCTCGCCGGCGAGCTCCTCGAGCGACCCTCGCGCCGCCAGGTACCGGAGCATCCAGTCGAGCGGCACGAGGGCCTGTCCGGACTCGAGCCGCGCCCGAGTCGCAATCTCTCGAGCGCTGCCCGGCTCTCGCATCATCGCGTCGAGCCCGGTATCCCGGACGACCCGAAGCACGAGCCGGTACACGAATTCCTCGTAGAGGAGGTGCGATCGGATGAACGAGGCGTCGAAGAACCGCCGGAGCTCGTGTGGAAGCACGCTTCGAAGCCACGCCGCAGCCGCGAGGGCGTCGGCGTGCCCGATCCCGCTGGTCATGTTCTATGGATCCTTGAGCGCCTCGAGCACATCCCCGGTCTCCATCAGCCATCGCTCCTCCGCCGGCCCCGCGCCGGCCCGGGGAGGAATGGGTCCCAGACGTCGAAGAAGTTGAACCACTGGGTCGGGCAGTCGCGCACGACTTGCTCCAGGACGGCAACCCAGGCTCGCGCAGCGTCTTCCTCGCCGCCGCGCGAAACGGTTAGGGGCTCCGCCACCTTGACCGCGTACCGATAATCCGAATCGAGAAGGCAGAACGCCGGCACCAGCGGCACGCCCACGGCGCTGGCCAGGAAGAACGGCCCGAGCGGGAATGGCGCGGGCCACCCGAAGAACGGGATCAGCACATCGCCGCGCGTGCCCAGCGCCCGGTCCCCCTGCACGGCCACCACCTCGCCGCGCCGGAGCGCGGCGACCAGTTTCAGCGAGATGGTCGGGCCAGAGCGCGGGATGAAGCGCACGCCGTCGCCGTCGCGACGGACCCAGGTCTCCAGCTCGGCGACCTCTTCCTCGGCAACGACCACGTATGTCGTCCGAGCCGTGCGCCCGGCCAAGAGGCGGCCGGCCAGCTCCCAGTTGCCCACGTGGGCGGTCAGCGAGATGAGTCCAGCCCCGAGCCGGGCAACATGCTCCACGCCCTCCACCCTCCCAACTCGCGACGCGAGCCGCGCCACCGGCTGTCGATTCGTGGACACCAGATCGCTGAAGCACATGGCGAAATCGGTGAACGTCCGGACCGTCAGCGTCTCCAGCCGGGAGCCCGTGGCACCCGTCACGCGCCCCAAGGTCTTGCGGATCACGGCTCGTTCCACCGGCATCAACCCGAGGGCCAAGCGCCCGAGCTTCCGCGCCAGCCCAAGGCGCATCGGCCGCGCGAGCCAGCCGAGCGCCGCCGCGAGGCGGTAGAGATCGGCGCGATTGTACGCGTGCGAGTACCAGCGCGGCCGCCCGGCCGGCCGGTCGGGAGCTAGTGACAGGGGCACGCCAGGAGATTAGCATGTCTGCCGCGCCGCCTCCCGCCGGACATGACCGTCGTCCTGGTCGCCTTCGGGCGCGAACACCGGCGAGGCGCCATCCCCCCACCCTACTGCCAGCGGATCTGGACCTTGACCTTCGGGTACTCCGGGGCTCTCCCCTCGACATCGACGATGCGCATGGTCTGATCCGGAGCCTCCAGCAGGAGGTTATTGTTGCTGAAGGCCACGAGCTTGCCCCAGGCCTTCGGCACCGTGAGCTCGTACCTGGCAACCGTGCCCTGAGCGTGGGCAGGATCTGGGCGAACCATCTCGAGCGGCCCGGACTCGGGGAGCCATGAGCGAGTGGCAATCACCACGAGCGCCACGGCGATGACGGTCAGCACGGCCTTGGTATAGCGGTCGGCGATCATGGATCTCCTCCTGGTGAGCGGTGCGATGCCAGGCCGCGTACGGCGGCGGCCGAAACTTCTCCAAACATTTTACTCCCCACGCGCATGCCCGATAAATGAGAAACGTCGCCGCGGGGGGAATATTGTGGCTCTCGCCCTCGCGCAACCGGCGGCGCAAGGCCAAGGAGGCCGTCCTCACCCTGCTCAAGGCCGGACACTGGTCCAAGTGCCACGCCACCGCTCCCACCCCCGCGTCCTCCCAGGACCTGATCCGTGGACCTGACGTGTCACTCGTGCACCGGACGAGCGCCCGACAAGGACCGTCCTTGACCTTCGTGACGCGCTTCGTTATGCTGCCCGCACGCAGGATTTGCGCGAAGGATGGAGCTGAGTGTGCCCGACCTCGCACGCCCGCCGCAGGTGACAGCGCCGCTCCTGGCAGCGCTGGTCTCCGCGCGCGTCTCACCCGCGGCCCGCGCCTGGTTCGATCAGGCCCTCACCGCTCACCGCGATCGTGGCGCGTTCGCCGACCCCTTCACCACGGCGGCGCGACGGCTAGGCAAGGCGCCGCTCGACCTCACCGCCCGCGAGGCGGAGGCGCTGGCCGCAGCCGGCATGACATGGCCCGTGAGCCGGTGGACCGTGGACGAAGTCGGCCGCGTCGTGCTGCTGGTGGCCGCTGCCGGGGAGCTCGACCTCGAGCGGCTCGCCTCGCTGGTGGAGGAGTGCTACCAGAGCGGCGACAACCGCGAGCGCCAGGCGGTGCTGAAGGCGCTGCCGCTCCTGCCGGACTCCGAGAGGCTCATCGCCGTCGGCGTCGACGCCTGCCGCACGAACATCCAGCCGCTGTTCGAAGCGATCGCATGCGAGAACCCCTACCCGGCGGCGCGATTCTCAGACCTGAACTTCAACCAGATGGTGCTCAAGGCGCTATTCTTGGGCGTCGCGGTCGACCGCATCGTCGGCCTCGACGGACGGCTCACGCCGGAGCTGGCGCGGATGGCTGCCGACTACGCCAGCGAGCGTCGCGCGGCGGGCCGCAGCGTGCCGAGCGACATCGCGCGACTCGCCGGCTGACGCAGAGGAGGCATGGCATGAGGATCTTCGATCCGCACATCCATATGACATCCCGGACGACAAACGACTATCAGGCCATGGCGGCCGCGGGGATTGTCGCCGTCGTCGAGCCCTCGTTCTGGTTGGGTCAACCGCGGACCCACGTGGGGACGTTCGAGGACTACTTCGCGTCCCTCCTCGGCTGGGAGCGCTTCCGGGCGAGCCAGTTCGGCATCCGCCACTTCTGCACGCTGTCGCTCAATCCGAAGGAGGCGAATAGCCCCCGCGTTGCGCAGGGCGTGATCGATCTCCTTCCGCGGTACCTGGCCAAGGACGGCGTCGTGGCGGTCGGCGAGGTCGGCTTCGACGACATGACACCCGAGGAGGAGAAGTACTTCGCGGTCCAACTCGAGCTCGCGCAGCGTTTCGAGCTGCCGGTGCTGGTCCATACGCCCCACCGCGACAAGAAGCGCGGGACCACGCGCAGCCTGGCCCTTATCAAGGACGCCGGCTTCCCCGAGGAGCGCGTGCTGATCGACCACAACACCGAGGAGACGCTCCCGCTCGTCCTCGAGACGGGCTGCTGGGCCGGACACTCGATCTACCCGCACACCAAGATGGACGAGGCGCGCATGGTGGCGCTCGTGAGGCGGTACGGCAGCGCGCGCATCCTGATCAACAGCGCGGCCGACTGGGGCGTGAGCGACCCGCTGAAGGTGCCGAAGACGGTGGCGCTGCTGGACGACAGCGGCATCGCGCAGGATGACATCGAGACCATCGTCTGGAAGAACCCGGTGACGTTCTTCGGTCAGAGCGGGCAGCTCGACGTCGCCGACGTCGGCGAGCGGCCGGCGATCGATCAGACACAGCTCTGGGAGGGGAGTTCGGTGCTGCGCGGGCAGACCCCGGTGGTGGAGGGCGAGCGCCCCACCTGATGTACCGCACGGTCGTCCTGACCGTCGTCGGGCTCACTCCGCGGCTCCTGGGCGAGGCGACGCCAAACCTCGCCGCCCTCGTCCGCACCGGCGGAATGCGCCCGCTCGAGACCATCCTGCCGGCCGTGACGTGCGCGGTACAGTCGACCTTCACGACCGGGATGCTCCCGCGAGGCCATGGCTGCGTCGCCAACGGCTGGTACTTCCGTGAGCTCTCCGAGGTCTGGCTGTGGCGGCAGTCCGACCGCCTCGTGGCCGGTGAGAAGATCTGGGAAGCGGCCGCGCGGCGGGATCCGGCGTTCACCTGCGCGAAGCTCTTCTGGTGGTACAACATGTACAGTAGCGCCACCTACGCGGTGACGCCGCGCCCGATGTATCCCGCCGACGGGCGCAAGATCCCCGACATCTACGCCGAGCCGCCGGAGCTCAGGGAGGAGCTGACCGCGCGGCTCGGGGCGTTCCCGCTCTTCGACTTCTGGGGACCGGCGGCCGGAATTCGGTCGAGCCGCTGGATCGCCGACTGCGCGCGGCACGTGTACGACACCCGACGACCGACCCTGATGCTCGTCTATCTCCCGCACCTGGACTACAACCTTCAGCGCTGCGGCCCGCGCTCCCCGCGGATCCGCGACGACCTCGCGGCCATCGACAGTATCTGCGGCGAGCTGGTCGACCACGTGAGACGGGACGGCGCCCGCGTGATCGTGGTGTCGGAATACGGGATCACCGACGTGAGCGGCGCAGTCCACGTCAATCGGGCGCTGCGCGAGGCCGGGTTCGTCCGCGTCCGCGAGGAGCTCGGCCGAGAACTGCTCGACGCGGGTGCCTCCGAAGCGTTCGCCGTCGCCGACCACCAGGTGGCGCACGTCTACGTGAAGCGCGCCGAGCGGGTCGCTGACGTGAAGGGGCTCCTCGAGACGCTGCCGGGGATCGAGACGGTGCTCGACGGGGATGGCAAGCGGGCGCACGGGCTCGACCATCCACGCTCGGGAGAGCTCGTCGCCGTCGCCAAGGCGGACCGCTGGTTCACGTACTATTACTGGCTGGACGATGCAGTCGCGCCCGATTTCGCGCCGACGGTGGACATCCACCGCAAGCCGGGCTACGACCCGGTCGAGCTCTTCGTCGATCCCCGCATCCCGGTGCCGAAGCTCAAGATCGGCTGGATCCTGGTGCGCAAGGCGCTCGGGTTCCGCTACCTGATGGACGTGATCCCGATCGACGCCGGGCTGGTCAAGGGATCGCACGGCCGCGTCACCGACGACCCCGAAGACGGTCCGCTGCTCGCCTCGAGCGAGCCCTCGCTGCTCCCGGCCGGCTCCGTCCCCGCCACCGCCGTCAAGCGGCTCGTCCTCGACCACGTGTTCGAAGCGGCGCGCTAGGGAACTCGCAGATAAAACGTCGCCAGGCCCACTCCCGCCCGGCGTTCGGGTACTTGCGAGCCGGGCAGGGTGGCGTACAGGCGTGCGGCCCCAGCGCCGCGGGAGGTCGTCACGTGCCCCGAACCCAGCGCTGCCCCGCGAGCGTGAGCCCAAAGCCCCCGATGGCGCCGACCGCCAGCATCGCGCGGCCGGCGCCGGCTATCAAGAGCGCGTCGAGGAGCGAGATGCCGGCGATGAAGCTGATGACCGCGCGCGGGATGTTTACGCGGTCGCGCCGGACGAGGAACGAGATCGCGTACACGACCCAGGCGAGAAAGCCGACATAGATCACGGCAGCGGTCGGGCCCCGAGCGACGAAGGGCGCCGCGTAGGCGAACGGCGCGAATAGGAAGGCCAGGGGCCAGAGGTTCCGATACTCGGCGAGCGTCTCCTGCTTCGCGACATAGGTGAGGCCGACCAGATAGGAGAGGAGGACGAGCGCCGCGGCCACGACCCGCCCCGGCACCGCCCCCGCGACGGCGACCGCGGCGATGACGTAGGTCAACACGCGGCACAGACCCATCACCAGTGGACTCAGCGGGTCGCGCTTGTGCACGGCATCGTAGTATGTGATGACCGCCGCGAGGGCGATACCCGGGGCGATGGGGAGCCAATTGGGCGGCGGGGCCCGTCGGACGGCGACGCCCACCAACACCAGCATCGCGGCGGCGAGCATGCCGAAGCCGATCGCGAAGACCTCACGGGCGCCGATGAGGCCCGACGGGATGGGGCGTTCGGGCCGCTCGCGCGCGTCGATCTTCCGGTCGAAGGCGTCGTTCAGGTACATCCCGCCCACGTAGAACAGGGAGAGTGCGACGATCAACGCGGCCAGGGTGCCGGCCTCGAGCGGGCCGCCGGCCAGCACGATCCCGGCGAGCACGTTCGTCCAGACGGTCGGCAGGTTCGATACCCGGCCGAGGCGGAGGTAGGTCCGCCACTTCATCGCGCCATGTGGTCCAGGACCCAGTCGAGCTCGCGCGCCACGGCAGTGACGATGTCCTCGCGCCGGTGCTCCTCGGGCAGCACGTCCCACGTGTACGTCTCTACCTCGAGGTGCTGCGAGACGGGCTCGGCGCGGAGCACGGCGAGGAGCCGCCGGAGGTAGTCCTGCGTGTTCAGGAAGGCGCCGAGCCGCTCCTTGAACAGCGGCACGTGGAAGTGGATCCGCCACTCCGCCACCGCGGTCCCGCTCCGCGCCGCAGCCTCCAGTGCCTCCGGCAGGTCGAGGAACCGTGCCAGAGCGCCGTCGCGCTGCTCCACCACCTGGTGCAGGTACACGCCCTCCGCGAACGGCCGGAGCGCGGCCAGCGTCGCCTCGTCGCGGCCTCCGAGGTGTACGCGCAGTCCCGCGCTGATCTGCACCTTGGCGATCCGGATGCCCGCAGCCCGGAACGCCCGCAATGCAGCCTCGGGCTCCTCGAACTCGACCGCCATATGGCAGGCGTCAAAGCAGACGCCGACGTGATGCCGGAGGAAGGCTTCGCCGGCCGCTCCGTCGAGCCCTGTCAGCGCGGCCAGCCGCTTCACGGCGACTGCCGAGAACACATGCTTCTCGAAGAACGACACCGTCTCGGCGACCGTCTCCATGTGGCAGAAGGGCTCGGGCTCGAGCGCGAGCGAGATGCTCTTGCCGGAGCGCTCTCGGATGGTGTGCAGCACCGCGGCGTGCTCGACGATCAGGTCTGCCATACGCGCGGCGTCCGCCTCGTCCCGCACACGCGCCTTGAAGGCGCCGGGCACGGTGCTCACGCTGCCCTCCAGCCCGGGCTCGGCGGGCAGCAGGTCGGCGAGAAGGCGCGCCAGCCGATCCGTGTACGCGAGCCGCGCGGGATCGAGCCAGTCCGGAAGGTAGACCTCCTCCTTCACCCGCACGCCGTGGAAGGGACCGTAGGGGAACCCGTTGATGGTGAAGACGTAGAGGTCGTGGGCGCGGAGGAAGTCCCGGAACCGCTCGAGTTGCCCCGGATCGGCGAGGGCCTCGGCCGCCAGCGCGGAGAGCCGGAGGCCGACGCCGAAGGGCCGATCACGCGCCACCCGTTCCTTGACTGCCACGACGTACCGCTCGAGGTTCGCCCGCACCTCGGGCCACGTCTCGCCCGCGTGGATGTTCGTGCAGTAGGTGAGGTGAGGCGCGCCGGCCGACGGAAGCTTCATGGGGCCGCGTCCCGGGCGCGCAGCTCGTCGAGGGCGCGAAGGACGAGGCGCTCGTCCATCTCGTGCACTTCGACGCCCTGGCCGATCCGCTTGAGCAGCGTGATCGTCAGCTCACCGCCGAGATGCTCCCTGAACTCGCCCAGGCCATCGAGGACCTCGGGCCGGCCGTCCCGGACGCGCTCGAGCTCGGGCGCCCAGAGGCGGAAGCCGAGCGTCTCCAGCAGGCCCAGCACCGGCTCGACCGCCTCGGGGTCGAGGAGCCCGCTCGCCGCCGAATAGATGGTGTCGATGGCGATGCCGATCGCCACCGACTCGCCGTGGCGGAGCCGGTGCCCGCTGAGCGACTCCACTTTGTGAGCGACCCAGTGACCGAAGTCGAGGGGCCGCGCGCTGCCGAGCTCGAAGGGATCGCCGGAGATCGCGATGTGATCAAGGTGGAGCTGCGCGCAGTGCAGCACGAGCGCGGCGGTGGGTTCCGTCTCGCAGGCGGCGAGCCGGGTCGCATGGCGCTGCAGCCACTCGAAGAACGCCGCGTCGCGGATCAGCGCGACCTTGACGGCCTCGGCCATGCCGGCGATGGTCTCCCGCCGCGGCAGCACTCGAAGGAAACTGGCGTCGTTGAGCACGGCGAACGGCGGCGCGAACGTTCCGAGGAAGTTCTTCTTGCCGAACGCGTTGATCCCGTTCTTCACGCCGACGCCGGAGTCGTTCTGGGCGAGCACGGTGGTCGGGATACGAACGACGCGGAGGCCGCGGTGCACGATGGCGGCGGCGTACCCCGCCGCGTCAAGGAGCGCGCCGCCGCCGACGATGACGACGAAGGACTGTCGATCCAGACCGAGCGCGTTGAACCGCCGCTGGAGATCGTTCACGAGCGCGTCATCGTTCTTGGCGGCCTCGCCGCCGCTGACGACGCGCGGCGCGGCGACGAGCAGGAGCCGTTCGCGGTGGTGCTCGACGTACGCCCCGATGTCGGCGAGCAGTTGCGGCCGGGCGTCGCACACCGCACGCTCCACGATCACGAACAGCCGGTGCCGGCGGTTCGGCTCTTTGCGCGTGATCGCCTGTAGGAGATCGGTGTTGTGCGGAGCGAAGACGTCCGTCGTAAAGTAGACGGGATAGTCGTACGTCACGGTGAGCTTCTGAACGTGCGCCATGTCTGCTCGCAGGGCGGTTCGCCGAGTTGGACTACCTACGATAGCAGCGGCCACTTGGAGCTGTCAACCTGACGTCGTGTACGTGACTTCGTCAGCGGAGGACCCGACGTGACCAGGAAGAACATAGGGCTGGTGCTCCTGACAGTGCTGAGCGCGTTCGTCGCGATCTCCGGGGTGGCGGTCGACTTCACCGCCACCCACGTCTACAACCCGACCTGGCCGCCCCATGCCCGGTTCCACGGCTACTTGTCGATCGCCCGCACCGTCCTCATCATGGCGGCGGTGATCGTCCTCGCCTGGGGACCAGTCCGCGCCAGGGCCCGGTTCGGCTGGGGCGTGCTGGCACTGCTCCTCCTGGGCTGGATCGCCATCTGGTTCATCGCGCCGCTCGTGGTGCCGGCGACCGAAGATAGAGCAGCGTCCATCTTCGCCGCGGTGCTGGTACCCCCGTCGTTGATCGGCCTCTGGCTCACCCGCCCCGGCCCGCGCCGCTGATCGTGTCAGCGCGCGACGCCCGGGCACCCGGCCGACCGAGCATCGCACCGGGCGCCCGATGGCGTTTCCCGCTTCGCTCTACTGTCCGGTGTATGTCACCTTCCAGATCACGCCCGACCTCGGGGTGGTGAAGAACGGCGAGGGCATCGAGTAGTCGACGTAGAGCTCCCCGTAGTCGGCGACGTACATGCCCTTGCCGTCGTTCGAGAAGACGACGTCGTTGGTCCGCTCGAGCCCACCCCGGTTCTCAGCCTTCTGGTACGCGTTCGGCCCAGGACCGATGTTCCGCATGAAGTAGGACCACCTCACGCCGGTGGGCTGGAGGAACTCGATCCTGATCACCGCCGGCCAGGTCGGCACCAGGCTTTCCGGGCCGTTGTCGATGATGCCGAAGATGGCGGCGAACAGCGTGTCCTTGACGCCGAAGCGCTCGTCACCCCAGGCGATCCCGTCCATGGGGTTGTTGGTGTCCCACTCGAGGACGGGGTTGATGTAGCCGTTGGGGTTCGGGTTGGCGACGATCAGCGGCACGCCCCGGACGCCCTCCACGTGGGGCGGGAAGCGATACGGCGGCATCTCCGGCACCCACGGCGTGTCCCCGATGTAGAGGTTCGGGTAGGGCCGATCGATCTTGGAGCCGTTGTAGGCCCTCAGCGAGAAGCGCTTGTTGGTGACGAACCCGAAGCCTTCCTTATCCGGGTAGCCCCCGTCCTGCCCCTTCTCGGTCACGATCCAGAGCTTCTCGGCGCCGTTGGCGATGCGGCGATGCCCCAGGTCATTGACACCGTTGTCGCTCACCGCCAGAGCATTCTCGAACCGGCTCCCCTTCGGGCCGAACCGTACGCCCGCCTGGTTCCGGAAGCCCATCGCGTAGACTTCCATGTCCTCGTGGCGGTACATCCCGTCCGATCCCTTCTTGTCGAGCTTGACGCGCATGATGGAGCCGCCGCAGGGGACCTGGGCCTTGATGACCATGCCCGGCTTGGCCGGCACCCCAGCGGGCAGCAGCGCCCCGGTCAGGCGACCGTCGGCGGACCGCACGTTCAGCCCGGTGTGGACGATGTCGCGGCAGACGGGGTCGCGGGCAGTCTTGGGCATGCTCGGGTCGCCGTGCTTCTCCCAGAAGGGATCGACCTGGTCGGTCCACCCGTGGTTGTCGGGATCGGCAAACCCGCTGTTGCTCGGGAAGCCCTGGCCCCAGTACAGATAGCCGTCCTTGCAGGTGATGCCGCCGATCTGGTGGTCACCGATCGGCAGGTCGGTGATGATCTTCTTCAGCTCGCCGTTGACCCCATCGATCTCCCAGATGTTCCGGGAGTACTCCGGGATGTACATCTTCTTGTTCTCGGGGCAGTATCCGATCTCGTTCATCACGAAGCTGAACAGTCCCACCCCGAAGTCCTTGAGGTGCTTGCCGGTCTTGTCGAAGACCTTCACGTGAGGGCCGGACACGGGGTTCTTGACCCGCTGGCCGGCGTACTCGTACTCGAAGGGCCCGAAGAGGTTCCCCGAGATGGCGACCCAGACGTTGTCCTGGCCGTCCACTGCGACACCGCTCGGTGTGTCCAGACCCTCGACGAACACCTCGACCTTGTAGCCCTTCGGCACCATGATCTTGGTGGCGTCTGGCTTCACGGCCACGCGAGGCACCCAGCCGCCGGATTTGCCGATTCCCTGGTTCTGCGCCAGGGCTACAGACGCAAGCAGCAGGCCAACGCCGGCCGGCAGCATCACCGCCCTGGAGAATCTCATCATTGCCTTGGCGAATCTCATCGTTCCTCCTCCTTTCGGACCCGCGTGCCCCACGCAGTGGACGTCTTCCGCCGAGAAGCCTCCTCCTTTCCGGTGTGTCGTGCACTCCGCTCGTGGCTCCCGTTGCCCGGCCAGGTCAGCGCTTGGCCAGCGTCCGGACGAACGAGACGATGTCCCAGATCTCTTGGTCGCTGAGCTGGCTCTTCCACCCCGGCATCGAGGCGTTCTTGCCGACTGCAGCGCCTCCGTTCTTGATCGCGGTGAACAGGTAGTCGTCGGTCAACTGGTCCATCAGCTCCTTGACGGACAGGTTCGCGACGTTCGGGCGGAAGGTCTTGGCCTCGCCGCGGCCATCCTCGCCATCAGTATCGCAGGAACAGCTCCTTGCCGTGCATCATGTCGCGGGGCTGGCCGGCCTGGGCGTGGCACGAGAGGAGGGGGCCGGCCGCGGCGGCCCCGGAAAGAGCGAGGCTCCACACGAGGAGAAGTTGCTTGGTCATGAGCTGCCTGTTGCTTCGACTTGTCTGCCAGCCCTCGCGGTCGTACGGAAGCATATGCAAGCAGCCTCCCGTTGACAACCCCCCCGATCCTTCGCCTTGACATGCCTCGCCCTCGGGAGGACATTCGGCCGAGATCGCCGCGCGTCCCCCAGGGAGGCTCCGTCATGACGCGACGCACTATTCGTCTTCCCCTACCATCGGAGCTGAACCGGAACCATTGATCGTCCGTGCCGGCCGCGTAAGCCGCATCTCCCTCCCCTGGAGCGCCTGCCGTCCCTTCGCCTCGGCGATCCCGGTCAGGAGCCAGACGGTGCCGGCCGGCAGCCGAAGGGCGGCTAGGCGTCCTCCGCGGCATGACATCACGAAGCTGGCTCTCCTTCTCGCGGTGCGAGGAGCGCGGGTGACCGAGAAGGATACCTGACCGCAGCACGGCAAGATAACTCCTTCGTGGCCACCGCACGCTCAATGGACTGGCGCCTGGGACGCCGGCGACATCACCTACGAGCGGCTCCTGGGGTGGCAGCTCACCCTGAAGGATGCGGGAACGCAGGGCTGGACCTGCGGGACGTATCTCATGTGACCCCGCACAAGCTTCGCCACGCCTACGGGAAGCACTGCGTGGACCGCGGCGTCGACATCCGGGCCATCGCCGAAGCGCTCGGCCAGGAGTCGCTCGAGCGCACCCGGTGCATCGCCGAGTTATTCGCCCTCCGGGGGTCTGAATGACCCGATGCGAAAACACCTCCGGAATCAACCGCCTAGCAGCGGGCGAAACTTCCAGAAGTTCTCGGGAGGACTCGGAAGACTCGGATAGTTGAGGCTCACGAAGTTGCACACGGAGGCAAAACGTAGCACGCGACGCAACCCAGGCGCAACCAGCGACGCGGCCTTCCTCGCCCTGGCCCTGCCCGGTCGCGATGCTGGCGCGACGCAGCTCCAGTAGCCCAGGCGCAACACGCCGGGTCCGTCCGACCTCGACCGCCGGGCGCCCCAACGGAGTCGAAGGCCACTCGGCCTGCGATCGCGCGCTTAGTTATGAAGGGCACAACATCAGGATTGAATACCGCTACACCGACGTGGCGTTGCAGGGACACCCCGATCTGTTTCCTCGGCTCGCCACCGAGCTTGTCCGGCTCAAGCCGGATGTGCTCGTCGTGTCGGTGACCGAAGCGGCCCTGGCCGCTTAGAAGGCGACAAACACGATCCCGATCGTCATGGTGAGTGTTGCCGATCCTGTGGCCGCCGGACTCGTCGCGAGCCTCGCCCGGCCAGGCGGCAATGTCACCGGCCTGTCCCGGGAGACCCGCGAGCTCATTGGAAAGACCCTTCAGCTCCTGAAGGAAGCCCTCCCCGAAACCGCGCGGGTCGATCTCCTTGTGAACCCCACGGACCCTCTCAGCTCGACGGAAGTTGCGGATGCCAAGGCAGCTGCCAAGTCGATCGGC
>WNGF01004881.1_pt1 | contig 44368 bp, 42 predicted proteins | sample 5400641 | NCBI WGS metagenome assembly WNGF01 (sample SAMN13153371, study PRJNA577476) | soil metagenome | isolation source: 80 cm soil or saprolite under grassland replicate 2 | place: USA:California | collected 2016-06-15 | reverse complement strand
CCGTTCCCTGGCGGCGCAGAAGGGCGAGGGTCGGCAGGGCGAGCAGGCCGATCGCTCCGCAGACCCAGAAGGCCCACTGGAAGCCGCCCGTGAGCGCCACGTTCACGGTCTTACCGTCGCCGATCAGCGTCTTGAAGTGCGTGGCCGCGACCGTCGACGCGATCGCGACGCCGATCGCTCCGCCGAGCTGTTGCGAGGTGTTGAGCAGCCCGGAGGCGAGGCCGGCCTCCCGCTCGACGACGCCGGCGAGGCCGGCGATCGAGACCGGGATGAAGGTGAAGGCGGTGCCGGCCCCGGCAACGAAGAACGGTCCTGCCAAGGCGCCCCAGAAGTGGCCGTGCACCGGCGCTTGGGTTGCCCAGAGGGCGCCGCCGCCGATCAGTGCCATCCCGAGCGCCATCACGGGCACAGCGGAGGTGCGCGTGACGAGCATCTGTGCGATGCCGGCGAGGGCGACCGAGGTGAGCGACGCCGCCAGCCAGGCGACCCCGGTCTGGAGCGCCGAGTAGCCCAGCACCTGCTGCATGTAGAGCGTGCCGATGAAGATGAAGCCGAAGAAGCTGCCGCCGAGCAGCAGCCCCACCGCGTTCGCGGCCGCCACCGTACGCAGGCGGAAGATCCGCAGGGGCAGCAAGGGCGCCTCGACCCGTGTCTCGACGACGAGGAAGGCGAGAAGCGACGCCGCCGAGACGGCGAGAAGCGTCACCGTGCGAAGCGCTCCCCACCCGACCTCTGGTGCGTTCGAGAGCGCGTAGACGAGCAGCAGCAGTCCGCCCGTCACCGTGATCGCGCCGAGCGGGTCGAACCGGCGACGGACAGCCTCGAGCCGGCTCTCCGGGATGATGCGCGGGGCAATAAGCAGCGCGGCGATCCCGATCGGCACGTTGAGGAAGAAGATGTACTCCCAGCCGACGTACCGGGTGAGGAGCCCGCCGGTGATCAGACCGATCGTCGCCCCCGCGGCCCCGATGCCGCCCCAGAGACCGAGCGCCTTGTTCCGCTCGGCGCCCTCCGGGAACATGTTCATCACGATCGAGAGCGCCGCCGGCAAGACAACGGCCGCACCGAGGCCCTGCAGTCCGCGCATCGCGATCAGGAAGCCATCGCTCGTCGCCAGCCCGGCGCCCAGCGATGCGGCCGTGAAGACGGCCAGGCCGAACATGAGGATCCGCCGCCGCCCGAGCAGATCCGCGGCACGACCCCCGAGCAACAGGAAGCCGCCGAAGGTCAGAGCGTAGGCGGTCACGACCCACTGCAGGTTGGACTCGGAGAAGTGGAGCTCGCGGCCGATGGTCGGCAGCGCAACATTGACGATCGTGAGATCGACGATCGTCATGAAGTACGAAACAGCCAGCACGGCGAACGCGCGCCAGCGGTGAATCTGGGCTCTCGACTCTGTGTTCATCTCTACCTCCTTCTCATCTCTGGTCGTTGCCGGCGAGTCAATCCGCCGTGCTTGGAGGTAGTGATCCGGCGAACGACGGCGATCCATCGCTCGCGGAAATCGCCTCGCAGATGCGCGCGCCGCCTCCGACTTGACCGCTTCCCCACGCCGGTTGACGAGCTTCGTCACGGAAAGCGCGTCTGAAGTGAACATCGTCAAGGCCTGGCCACCGCGGTCGGGGTGATCGCGTATGCTCGGGTGGCCGGGCAGATATCCCCGGCCGATGCAGAGACGGCGAAGTCCGGTGTGAATCCGGCGCTGTCCCGCAACTGCGATGCCCCGCCCGCGGGGATAAGCCAGGTCGACCGCTTTGCGCCGAACGGACGCCAACCCTCGGAGGAAGGGCGGTTCATGCGGCAGCCGCCGCCGGGCCTCTTCCTCCGCAGACGCGGAGGTTTTCATAAGCGGACAAATCATCGAGTCGCGGCCTGGATCGTCGCGGCGCCCGGCGAAAAGCGCTGCGCCTCCCGAACTGCCGCCGCAGATGAACTTCGCTCTCTCCTGGAGCGGCGGCAAGGACTCGGCTCTCGCCCTCTGGACCCTGCGCCGCGCGCGGCTCGAACCTGAGGTGTTGATCACGACCGTCACCGAGAGCTATGAGCGGATCAGCATGCACGGCGTCCGCCGCGAGCTTCTTGCTCGGCAGGCAGAGGTGCTTGGCATCCCGCTTGTCGAAATCGTGATCCCGCCGGCATGCGTCAACGACGTCTACGAGGCCCGCATGGCCGAAGCCTTCGCAGCCGTGCCCTTGTCCGGTGTTGAGGCGGTCGCCTTCGGCGACCTGTTTCTCGAGGACGTGCGCGCCTACCGCGAAGAACGGCTCGCCGCGGCCGGCAAACGCGGCCTCTTCCCGCTCTGGGGACGGGACACGACCGCGCTCCCCGGCGAGTTTCTCGACGCAGGCTTCGAGGCGACGCTCGTCTGCGTCGATCCGCGCGCACTCGACGCCGCCTCCGCCGGCCGACGCTACGACGAGCAACTACTGGCCGAGCTGCCGCCCGGCGTCGACCCCTGCGGCGAGAACGGCGAGTTCCACACCTTCGTCTCCGCGGGCCCGATCTTCGCCGAGCAGATCGCGTGCGAAACAGGGGAGATCGTCGAGCACGACGGGTTCGTCTTCTGCGACCCGATGGCGGCGGCGGAGGAGGTGAACGATGCGGATCTGCTCGCTGCTTCCGAGTGCGACTGAGATCGTCGCCGCGCTCGGGCTCGTCGAGTCGCTCGTCGCCGTCTCCGAAGAGTGCGACTGGCCGCCCGAGGTCCGCGGACTACCGCTCCTGACCGCCTCGCGCGTCGATACGACGCGGCTGTCCAGCTTCGAGATCGACCAGGCCGTCCGCAAGGCGGGCGGCGACGGACGCCCGCTCTACGCGATCGACCGTGAGCTGCTCGAGGCCCTGGAGCCCGACCTGATCCTGACCCAGAACCTCTGCACGGTCTGCGCCGTCTCCAGCGACACGGTCGACGAGCTCTCCGCCGCCGACGCCGAGATCGTCGCCCTCGACGCGCACACGCTCGCCGAGATCGAAGAGCGCATCCTTTGGCTCGCCGAGCTTCTCGGCGTACCGACCCGAGGCCGGGCAGTCGTCGTCGAGATGGAGGCGCAGATCGCGGCTGTTAGCGAGCGCGTCAGCGAGGCACCGCGGCGGCCGGTCTTCGTCGCCGAGTGGCTCGACCCGCCCTACGCTGCCGGCCACTGGATCCCGGAGATGGTCGCCCTCGCCGGCGGCCGCGACGTGCTGGGAAGGGCGGGCGCTCCCTCGTACCCGACCTCATGGGAGACGGTGCGCCAGCAGCGACCCGAACTCCTCGTCGTCGCCCCTTGCGGCTTCGACCACACACGCGCGGCCCGCGAGGCGACGCTTCCGCCGCTCGGTTGTCGTGCGGTCGCTGTCGACTCGAACGCCTACTACGCGCGACCGGCACCGCGGATCGCCGACGGTGTGGCACAACTCGCCTTCCTCATCCACCCCGGCCTCATCGACGATCCGAGACTCCCATACGTCGAACTCGGCGTCCAAGGAGTAGCTCCTACCGCGACGTTCGTCGCGGACCACCCGTGAGGAAGCGGCGAGGACTGGCAACCAGGTACGACAAGCAGGCCGGGAACCACGCAGCGCCGTGGTCCTGGCTGCCACCCCTCACCTAGCTACGAGCTTAAGGAGCCGCGCCCTGGACGTCGCGGCAGCGTCGCAGTCTCCTCACGCCCTGGTGCGGTAGTGGAGGTGAACCACGCCGTTGCCGAAACGGCGTTCGTCGAGCAGTTCGACCTTCAGGCGGACATTGTTGGGGAGGGACCGTTTGCCACCTCCCACCACGATGGGCGCGACGAACAGGTGGTACTCGTCGAGCAACCCGGCCTTGATCGCCTGGGCGGCGAGCTCGGGGCCGCCCACGGTGAGGTCATGTCCCGCTCGCGCTTTCAGCTGCCGGACCGCTTCGGGGTCGAAGTCTCGCTCGAGCCGCGTCCTGGCGCTGGCTACCGTCTCCAGCGTCTTCGAGTACACGATCTTGTCGGCCGCCTGCCAGATCGCCGCGAAGTCCTGCACGACGGGCCGCTGGTCGGCGAGGGTGTGCGCGGTCTCCCAGGCGACCATCACCTCGTACATCCGGCGCCCGTAGAGGTAGGTGCCGACCGGCCGCTCAAGGTCGTTGACGAAGCGGTGCACCTCCTCGTCCGGCTCAGCCCAGTCGAACTTGCCGTCCTCGTCCGCTACGTAGCCGTCGAGCGACGTGATCGCCGAGTAGATCAGCTTGGCCACGGTGAGCCTCCATAGAAGTCTCGGGATCTCGCTGCACGGCTCACCCGGCTGTCACGTGCTCCTCGATCACATAGGCCCTGGTCGATCGAGAACGCTTGTGTCTCGATGTCTTCCCTCTTGGTGAGAAAGCCGAATACCTTCAACATGTCGTTGCTCCTCGGAGAGTCACGGGTGAATCCTTAGCGTCTCGATCGCGTTGTCGACGATCGTGAACTCGTAGATCTGGTCGACCGGGCTGCCGGGAAAGTCGCCGGCCAACGTGACGGTGAGGATCGTCTGCCCGTTGCGCTCGTCCACCTCCGCGGGCTCGATCGTGTAGCGGTAGCGGTCCTGTGTTTCCTGTTTCCCGGCGCGTACCTCGTCGAGTCCGCGGTGCGTTGACCGTGTCTCGAGCGTCGCACGTGATGACATTCGCGTTCGTGGAGACGGTGACCCTCATCGGATCTGCCGAACGAGCCGGACGAGCTCACGTCGCTCGCCGCGCGGCTCGAACGGGTTCACGTTGTCGCTGGTGGGCATTTGCTGATTCTCCCTTTCAAGAGAGGAGCTGGTCGGATGACGTGGGCTCGTGGGGGGAGCCGCGTACGGTTCCCCCCACCTGTCTAGGCTGCGAGGTCGAGCGCCGGCTCCTCCTCGACGACGGGCGTTGTCTGGCGCCTGTTGGGCGCCAGGAGCGCGACGACGGTGGCCGCGAGCACGAGGCCGGCGCCGACCAGGAGCGCGCGCTGGTACCCGTGGGTGGCCGCCTGGGCGACGCTGTCGTGGCCGGCGTGGAGCAGCGAGGTGGTGCGCGCGGTGGCGATCGCGGAGAGGATCGCCAGGCCGAGCGCGGCGCCGAGCTGCTGCCCGGTGTTCAGGAGTCCGGCGGCGAGGCCGGCCTTGTCCTCGCCGACGCCGGCGTTCGCTGCGGTGGTGACACCGGTGAAGACGCCGCCGAGGCCGAAGGACGCGACCAGGAGGCCGGGCAGGATGTCGGAGACGTAGGAGCCGTCGACGGGGACCCGTGACAGCCAGTACAGGCCGCCCGCTGCGATCACGGCCCCGACGAGGATGACCGGCTTGGTGCCGATGCGCGCGAACAGCTGCGAGGTGATGCTGGCCGCGATGATGAAGCCGCCGGTCAGCGGCAGGTAGGCCGTCCCGGTCTGGATCGGCGAGTAGTGGAGGACGGTCTGCATGTAGAGCGTGAGGAAGAAGAACATCGGCAGGAAGCCGGCCACGGCAACCATCTGCGTGGCGTCGGCGACGGCGACCCCCTTGACCCGCAGGATCGATAGGGGGACGAGCGGGTTGGCGGCGCGCAGCTCGTTGCCGACGAAGGCGACCAGCGTCAGCCCTGCGACGGCGAGCTCGACGATCGTGCGCGTTGCGCCCCAGCCGACCTCCGGCGCCTTCACGAGCGCGTAGACCAGAAGCAGCATCCCGCCAGTCACGAGGAAGGCCCCGAGGGCGTCGAAGTTCGTCAGGCGTGCGGACTTGCGCTGCTTCACGAGCAGCAGGAAGGCCCCGGCGAGAGCGATCGCGCTGAACGGGACGTTGACGAACAGGACCCAGCGCCAGCCGGGCCCTTCCGTGAGCAGGCCGCCGAAGAGGACGCCGGCGGCGCCGCCGATGCCGGAGACGGCCGCCCAGACGCCGAGCGCGGTGTTCCGGTCACGGTCGGACCGGAACGTGGTGGTCAGCGTCGATAGCGCGGCCGGGGAGAGCATCGCGGCGCCGAGCCCCTGGGCGAAGCGGGCGCCGATCAGTAGCGAGCCGCTGTGGGCCAGGCCGCCGGTCAGCGACGAGGCGGCGAAGACGACCAGGCCGGTGACGAGGACGAAGCGGCGGCCGAGGAGGTCGGCGGCGCGTGCCCCGAGCAGCAGGAAACCACCATAGGTGAGGATGTAGCCGTTGACGATCCACTGCAGGCTCTGCTGGCTGAAGCCGAGGTCGCGCTTGATCGACGGCAGGGCGATGTTCAGGATCGAGGCGTCGAGGATGTCCATGAACTGGACGAGGGAAAGCAGCAGCAGGATCGCGACGCCGCGCCGCGACGACAGCGACGACGCCTCCGACGCCTGATCGGGGGAGACAACACTCGGGTAGGGCTGTGCGCTCATGAACTTGGCCTCGCTTTCTCCAGGGATCGACTCCTTGGTGGCACGCAGCGGCCCGTCTCAGGAGCCGCCTCGACTTCGTCATCTCTGATGACCATGGAGCCGATCGTGCCCACGCGAAGCAGGGGTTCGCGTCGTGGGCGCCCCCAGATCCGAACCACAGTGTTTTGATCAGCCCACCGCTAGAGAGGCGGTGGCGGGGCGACCGACGCGCGCGACTTGGACGGTCCGGGAGATCGACTCCGGGATCGACTCCTCCGAGTAGCCTGACCCGGTGAAGACCAGTCACGAGGGAGACAGCACGCGGGTGACCGAGCAGTCGTTCCTGGTTCAGCTCGACCTGCTCGAGCGCGACAGCGAGCTGGCGACGGTGACCGGCCTGATCGGCGCCACCCCGGGCGGCGGGCGGCTGCTGGCGATCGAGGGCCCACCCGGCATCGGCAAGACCGCCCTGATCGGAGAGGCGAAGGCACTGGCTCAGGAGGCCGGGATGCAGGTGCTTGGCGCCCGCGGCTCCGAGCTCGAGCGCTCCTTCTCCTACGGGGTCGTGCGGCAGCTCTTCGAGCCCTTGCTCGCCTCGCTGCGGGCGGGGGAACGAGCCGAGCTGCTCGCCGGCGCGGCGGCGCTCGCGGCGCCGCTCTTCGATCCCACCGAGGTCGCGGCCGAGCCGGCCGCGGACTCCTCCTTGGCGACGCTGCACGGCCTCTACTGGCTGGCGGCGAACCTCGCCGCGCGCCGGCCGCTCCTGCTCGCGCTCGACGACCTGCACTGGTGCGATCTCCCCTCCTTGCGCTGGCTGGCCTACCTCCTGCCCCGGATGGAGGGACTCGGCCTCTTGCTCGTCGTCGGCCTCCGGCCGCGGGAGCCGGGAGCGGACCCTGCCCTCGTGGGCGAGATCGTCTCCGACCCGCTCGCCACGATCGTCCGGCCCGCTCCCCTCAGCCCCGAGGCCACCGCCCGGCTCCTGCGCCAGAGCCTGTCGCCCGCTGCCGACGATCCCTTCTGCGCCGCCTGCGAGGAAGCGACGGGCGGCAATCCGCTGCTCTTGCGGGAGCTGGTGCACGCGATCGCAGAAGAGGGCCTCGTCCCGATCGAGCCGAACGTGCCTCGCCTGCGCGAGCTCGCAGCCCGGGCCGGCTCGCGCGCCGTCTCGCTTCGCCTCTCCCGCCTGCCGCCGGAGGCGACGACGCTCGCGCAGGCGGTCGCGATCCTGGGCGACGACGCCGACCCCCGCCAGGCGGCGGCGCTGGCCGACCTGGACGAGCAGGCCGCCACCGCGGCGGCCGGCGCGCTCGCGCGGGTCGACGTCCTCCGCCCGCGGCCGCCGCTCGGCTTCGTCCACCCGCTGATCGGCGCGGCCGTCTACGAGGCGCTCACACCGCTCGAGCGAGAGAGCGGGCACGCACGGGCGGCGCGGCTCCTCGCCGAGGCCGGGACCGAGCCGGAACGGATCGCCGCGCACCTGCTGCGCGTTTCCCCGGCCGCGGACGCACAGGTCGTGGCGACGCTGCGCGCCGCCGCCCGGCGCGCGGGCTCTCGCGGTGCCTCCGAGAGCGCCGTCGCCTACCTCCGCCGCGCGCTCGCCGAGCCGCCGCCCGCGGCGGAGCGCGCCGAGCTGCTGCTCGAGCTCGGCTCCGCCGAGGCGCTCGTGAGCGGCGACGCCGCCCTCGAGCACCTGCGGGAGGCGCACGCGCTGATCGACGACCCGATCCGAAGAGCCGAGACCGCGCTCCTGCTCGGCCGCCAGCTCTTCCTCCTCCGCGGCGAGCAGGCGGATGGCGTCTTCACCAACGCGCTGGATGAGCTCGCCGGCGCCGACGCCGAGCTCGAGCACCTGCTCGAGGCGGGGCTCATCACCAGCGCACTCTTCGTGCCGTCGCACCACCGCAAGGCGCTCGAGCGGCTGGCGCGTGTCCGCAGCCGGCCCGCGCACGCGACCCTCGGCGAAAAGACGCTGCTCGCGCTGCTCGCCTATCACGATGCGCGCGCGGGCGCGCCGGCCGCCGAGGCCGTCCCGCTCGCGCGCCAGGCGCTTGCCGAGGGAACGCTGGTCAGGGGCGAGATCGCCGGCGCAGCCTTCGTCCCCGCCTGCACCGTGCTGGCGATGGCGGACCTCGACGACGTTCTGGCGATCTACGAGGACGCGCTCGCCGAGGCACACAGGCGCGGGTCGACCTTCGCCTTCGCCGCCGTGAAGGTCTTTCGCGCACAGACGTTGCTGTGGCGAGGCGACCTGGCCGACGCGGAAGCCGAGGCACGGGAGGCCCTCTCCGCCGGCGAGGCGTGGGGGACGTCCGCTCGCTTCTTGGGGCACTCCGCCGCCTTTCTCGCCGACGCCCTGATGGAGCAGGGCAAGCTCGACGATGCCGCGGCCGCGCTGGCCCGCGCCGGTTTCGGCGAATCCCTTCCCGACAGTGCGCGCCTGCTCTACTTCCGCGACAGCAGCGCGCGCCTGCGCCTGCTGCGCGGCGACCTGGCCGGCGGCCTCGAGGAGATGCTCGACACCGGTCGCCGCTTCGAGACGGTCGGGAGCCGCAACCCTGCCTTCATCGCCTGGCGCTCGCACGCCGCCCTCGCCCTGCTCCGGCTCGGCAAACAGGACGAGGCCCGCCGGCTAGTCGCGGAAGAGCTCGAGCTTGCGCGCACCTGGGGTGGCCCCCGTGCGCTCGGCGCGGCCCTGCGCGCAGCGGGACTGATCGAGGGCGGCCAGCGTGGGCTCGCCCTGCTCGAAGAAGCGGTAGAGGTGCTACGAGGGTCGCCGGCGAAGCTCGAGCACGCGAAGGCGCGCACCGAGCTGGGAGCGGCGCTTCGCCGAGCCAACCGTCGCTCGGAGGCGCGCGAGCAGCTTCGGCACGCGCTCGAGCTGGCGACGATCTGCGGCGCCGCGCCCCTCGCCGCCCGCGCCGAGCGCGAGCTCCTCGCCACCGGCGCGCGTCCCCGGCGCATCGCCCTGAGCGGCCTCGAGTCGCTCACCCCCAGCGAGCGGCGCGTCGCCGAGATGGCGGCCGAAGGGCCCACCAACCGCGAGATCGCGCAAGCGCTCTTCGTCACCCAGAGGACGGTCGAAGTCCACCTCACGAGCATCTACCGCAAGCTCGCGATCAGCTCGCGCTCGCAGCTTCCGGCCGCCCTCGCCGAACCGGCCCGCGCCTAGCCTCTCTTCCCTCGGCCGCCCGCCCTCTCCTAGCGGTCGGGTGACCGAAACACTGCGGTTCGGATCTGGGGGCACGATGCGAGCGCCGCCTCGCTCGAGCACGATCGGAGACGAACCACCGGCGGCCGATCTGACGCCACTGACCATGACCGGCGAACAGCTTTCGCCTAGCCAGCCGAGACAGGAGCGAGCTCATGCAAGTCAGATCCGAACTCATCGCAGAACTCCAGCCGGCGATCGACGTGCGCCAGCTGCGCAAGACTTATCCGGGCGGCGTCGAAGCCGTCAAGGGCATCGACTTTCAGGTTGCCGCCGGGGAGGTGTTCGGCCTGCTCGGCCCCAACGGCGCCGGCAAGTCGACCACGATCGGGATGCTCACGACCACGATCGCCCCAACCGGGGGCAGCGCGCGCGTGGCCTGTTTCGATGTCGCGCGCGAGCCGATCGCCGCCCGCCGCGTCAGCAGCGTCGTCTTTCAGGACGCGGTCGTCGACCGCGGCCTGACCGGCCGGCGCAATCTCGACACCATGCCCGCCTCTGGCGCGTCGACCCGGGCGCAGCCAAGGACCGCATCGGCGAGCTCGCCGAGACGCTCGGGCTGGCAAAGCTCCTCGACCGGCCTGTCGCGGGCTACAGCGGCGGCGAGCGCCGCCGGCTGGAGATCGCCCGCGCGCTCGTCTCCCAGCCGCAGGTGCTGTCCTGGACGAGCCGACGGTCGGCCTCGACCCGCGCATCCGCCACGAGCTGCTCGAGGTGATCGGGCGCCTGCGCGAGCGCAACCAGGTCACGATCCTGCTCACCACCCACTACCTCGACGAGGCGGAACGGCTCTGCGACCGGATCGCGATCGTCCACGCCGGCCAGATCGTCGCACTCGACACGCCCAGCGCTCTCCTGGCCGGCCTCGGACGCGAGCTCGTCGAGCTGCGCGTGAACGGCGACGCCGACACCGCACTGGCCTCTCTGCGCACGCGCGGCCTCGCCGGCGACGACGCCTTCACCGTCGGCTCCACGCTCACGGTTCCGCTGCACGACCGCAGCGCAGCGGACGCGGTTGCCGTCATCCACGACGCCGACCTCGCCGCCAGCTCGATCACCTGACCGGCGCACGCCTCGCCGACCCCGCCTGAACCGCCAAGCCGAAAGGGACCCATGACCGCCATAACCCGTTCGCGCCGCTCGCCACGCTGGCGGCGCGACGCTTCCAGCTCAGCGTCAGCACTCCCCGCGAGCTAATCGTGCCGCTGCGTGCCGCTGCTCACCCCGATCCTGTTCGCGCTCGTGATCGCACCCGCGCTCAAGCAGGCGCTCCACACCAGCACCGCCTACGAGGCCGTCGTCGCCACCGGCACGATCGGCCTGCTGATCCCGCTCAACACGATGCTCGCCGGGCTCGGCGTAATCGTCGACCGCGAAAGCGGCGCCCAACGCGAACTGCTCGCCGCCCCAATCCCCCGGCCACTTCTCGTGCTCGGCAACCTCGTGATCCTCCCTCTCACCCACGCACTCGCACTCGTCCGCTACGGACTGCTCGGCGACAGCAGCGGCCTCCACAACATCTGGAACATGCACAACACGACCATGATGGCCACCCTCAGCCTCGCCGTCGTCGCCACTTTCGCCGCCGCACTGACCACTGTCTCTATCCGCGTTTTCAACCACTCAGCAGTCCGCTGAAAGGCGACGACGCCGGCGCGGCCTCTCGGACCACGCCGAAAGCGCCTAGCAGCAGCTCCCAGCCGCGCTGCTGTTCGGGCACGCGCGCGAGCGCCGTCTTCTGTTGGATCGCGTGGAGCGGGCCCGAGGTGGGCGAGGGACCTTGCCATCACCCGCATGACCGAAGAGAGACCCGGTTCTCTAACAGGCGACCGGAATCTTCGGGAGTTTCGAGTGTTTGCCCTGCGGCGGCTCACCGTGCTCCAGGAGGTACTTGAACGCGGCGAGCGTTCGCGGCCCGATTCGATTGAACTGGCACGCAACGATCGGTTCGAGCAGCTTTCCGACAAAGCCGCCCTTCAGGACGACTTCCGCCCTGCTCGTCAGGAGCGTCCTCTTGCCCTCCGCGTGAACGGTCCATTCGTTCCTCGCGCGCGCGACGAGCGGGATCCCGGCGCCCTCGTAGCTGAATGAGCGTCCTTCCTCCCATGTGAGCCACCGCTCCTTGATGGTGATGCCGCCGACGAGATCGCACGTGCGCTCTGCGCCGACACCCTGGGAGAGCGCGCCATCACATCGCGCGTCCACCACGGCCTCCGACCAGAGCTGGACGTCCTCGAGCCTTGCCAGACCGGCCCACACTTCGTGTGCCGGCGCCTCGATGCAGACAGACCCGGAAAGACTGATCATGTCGCCAGTATTGCGAGCGGACGATAAGCGCGACCAGGTGGTACGGCATCTACGCGATCACAGCGGCCACATCGTCTGAGGAGACGGATGACGGATACACGCCGGCGTTACGGGAGCTAGACGGCGCCTTCGTCCGCGGTAGCTCGAAACAGGACTTCGACCTGTTACCTGCGGAAGGCAAAACCGGTGACCCGGATACGATGGGCCGATGCGGCGAGCGATGAGGCGCTACGGCGGATTCCTGTCCGCGCCTGGCGTCGGTCGCGTGGTGGTGGCGAGCCTGGTCGGGCGTTTGCCGGACGCAATGATCGCGCTCGCGCTACTGCTCTTCCTCGCGCCGCGCAGCGGCTTCGCGCTCGCGGGTGCCGTCACGGGCGCCTACTCGCTCGCCTACGCGGCGGCGTCGCCCGCCCGCGGACGGCTCGTCGACCGTCTGGGAGCCCGCCCGGTGCTGCTCGTCTGCGGCGCCGTTCAGCCGGTCGTACTGCTCGCGCTCGCTGGCGCGGTCAGCGTCCACGCCGAGAACCGCATGGTGGTGGCACTCTCGGCGACCGCAGGTCTGTTCACACCGCCGATTGCGGCGGTCGTCCGACGCATCTGGATGGTCACGCTCCCGGAAGAGCGGGTTCGTGAGACCGCCTTGGCGTTCGAATCGGTCGTCGCCGAGGCCATCTTCATCGCAGGAACGGTGCTGGCGGGGTCGCTTGCGAGCCTCGGGATGACGAGCCTGCTCGCCGCCGCGGCCTGCCGTTTCGCGGGAGTGCTGGCGCTCGCCGGGCTCGCGTCGACGGCGGCGCTGCCGAGGTCGCGCGAGCGCCTGCACTGGCTCGGGCCGTTGACGTCGGGCCCTTTCCGAATGTTGCTCGTCGTGATCGCCTGTAACTTCGCCGCCTTCGGAGCGCTCGACGTCGGCATCGCTGCGTTCGCGCGAGACGCAGGCGCGCCGTCGGTCACCGGAATGCTGCTCGGGCTGCTCGGCGGCGGGAGCATCCTCGGCGGCGTCGTCCAGGGCGGCCGCGACTGGCATGCTCCGCTGACGCGGCAGCAAAGCGGCTGGCTCGCGGCGATGACGCTTGGACTGGCCGCGGTCGTACTCGCGCCGAACCTCGTCCTGCTCGGGCTCCTGCTCGCAGCCGCCGGGCTCGCGGTCGCGCCGGCCGCAACGGTTCAGATGTCGCTCGGCGCCGCGTTCGCGCCCCTGGGAGCGACGACAGAGGCGTTCACCTGGATCGCCTCGCTCTCCTACGTCGGCTTCGCCGCCGGAAACGCCCTCGCGGGTCGCGTCGTAGAGGACGCTGGACCGCGTTCGGCCCTCGTTGCGGCCGCGGCGTTCGCGGGCGCTGCAACGCTGCTCAGCCTGGTCGGCCGCCACCGACTCGCCCAGGTGCTCGGCCGCCCGACAGGCGCCTCGTCCAGGCGACCGGGCACGCCACGGCACCTGCTGGGCGGACGGGAGCTCGTCGGCGTCCCCGCGGCGGACTAGTCGACGAGCTTGCGCTCGATCGCGTAGATCGCGATCCGCCACATGACCAGGCCGAAGGCGACGAGCGCACCCACGCGCGCCAGGTCGGTCCAACCGTCCCAGCCGAAGGCGGCATGGCGGACGAGCTCGACGCAATGGTGCAGCGGGTTCACGTTGCCCAGGATCTGAGCCCACTCCGGCAGCCGGCTGAGCGGGAAGAACGTCCCGGCAACGAGGAAGAGTGGCGTCAGCACCGCGCTCACCACGTAGCTGAAGTTCTCGAACGACGAAGCGAAGCCGGCGACCATGATTCCGAAGCACGCCCAGCCGAACCCGGCGATCCACGCGATCAGGGGGACCGTGAGCATCCCCCACGCCGGGTCGAGCCCGAACGCGATCGCGACGAGCAACGGCACGCAGCCGTAGACGCCGGCGCGGGTGGCGATCCACAAAGCCTCGGCCGTGACGAGCTCCTCGGTGTCCACCGGCGCCGCGAGGATCGCGTCGTACGTGCGCTGGAACTTGTACTTGACGAACGTCCCGAACATCGCCGGGAAGGCGGACGAGAACAGCACCGCGGTCGCAACCGTTCCCGTCCCGACGAACTGGACGTAGTCGTAGCCGCCGATCTTGCTGACGAGCGAGCCGAAGCCGAAGCCGAACGCAAGCAGGTAGATCGTCGGCTCGACCGTCGACGAGAAGGTGCTCGAGCGCCAGAACGAGGAGAAGTTCACGACCTCGCGGACGAGGACGCCCGTCAGGGCGGGCCGCTCGAGCCTGCCCAGGCGGGGCGCGCGCGATGCCGTCGCCACCATCAGGCGATCTCCTCGCCCGTGAGCAGGACGAAGACGTCCTCGAGATTCGCCGGGCGACGCTCGCCCTCGATCGGGTACCGGTTCCCGTCGACGCCGAGGATCGAGATGCTCGTGCCGGTGCGCCGCGTCCGCAGCCCCGCCGCCGCTGCCTCGGCCTGGACCTCGGCGAGTCGCGCGGGAGGGCCGTAGACCTCCAGAGCCTCGCGCCCGGCGTGCTCGACCACCAGCTCTCCAGGCGGGCCGGCCGCGACGGCACGCCCGTGCGACATGATCATCACCGTGTCCGCCAGGCGCTGGGCCTCCTCGATGTAGTGAGTCGACATCAGGATCGTCGAGCCGTCGGAGCGCAGGGCGTCGATCAGCGCCCAGATCTCCTGGCGGACCTGCGGATCCAGCCCGACCGTCGGCTCGTCGAGCAACACGAGCCGCGGGCGGTGCACCAGCGCCCGTGCGATCAGCAGGCGACGGCGCATCCCTCCGGAGAGCTTGTCGACACGGGTATCGCGGCGATCGACCAGGTTCGCCATCTTCAGCGCCCGCTCGATCGCGGCCCTTCGCTCCGCGCGGCCGATCCGGTAGAGGTGCGCGAAGACCAGCAGGTTCTGCTGCACGGTGAGCGTCACGTCCAGGTTGTCGAGCTGCGGAACCACGCCGCACTGTGCCCGCGCGGCCTTGGACTCGCCCGGCAGACGGAAGCCCAGCACCTCGAGCTCGCCCTCGTCCGCGATCGACTGGGCCGTGAGCAGGCGCATCGTCGTCGACTTGCCCGCTCCGTTCGGGCCGAGCAGGCCGACGCAGGTGCCCACGGGGACGTCCAGGTCGAGACCGTCCACGGCCGTGATCGGGCCGTAGCGCTTCACGACCCTCCGCAGGCGGATGGCGAGCTCGCCGTTCACGCGACCAGCATGCCAGTCCGGGTCAGGGCTGCCGTAGTCTCCGCGCGTGGCGCGGCAGATCGTCCTTCTGCGCGGGATCAACCTCGGCTCTCGCAACCGGATCGCGATGCCGGTGCTTCGCGAGGCGCTCGCGAAGGCGGGCTTCGACGACGTGCGCACCTACCTCCAGAGCGGCAACGTCGTGCTCTCGAGCGACGCCTCGCCCGATCGGTTGGCGCGCGAGTGCGAGCGGTTGATTGCGAGCCGCTTCGGGCTCGACATCGCGGTCGTGGTACGCACGCGCGACGAGCTCGCAGAGGTCGTGCAGCGCGACCCGCTCGGCGAGATCGCCCTCAACCCGAAGCGCTACCAGGTGAGCTTCCTGGCCGCCGAGCCCGATCCCGAGCTCGCGCGCAAGCTCGAGGCCGCCGTAGTTGCGCCGGAGCAGCTCGTCGTGATCGGCCGCGAGCTCTACGCCTGGCACCCGGAGGGCGTCGGGCGATCACGACTGTGGGCTCTGCTCGCAGGGCCGGGGCTGCGGGTGACCGCAACCGCGCGCAACTGGACGACGGTCACGAAGCTGCTCGCTATGGCCGATGAATAGCGCGTTCCTCGCGGCGGGGCCTTTCACGTTGCCTGCGAAGGCCTCGACCTTTCCTGATCGGGCACCATCGCGCTGGCTCGAGGGTACGGGCCGAATCGCGACAAATGGACACCGTGAGGCGAGCGCGCTAGCGTAGGTCGCCGTGGCTGCGATCTGGGCGTCTGAGACGATCCTCGTCTCGCGGGAAGGCGTGACGGGGCGCGTCACGCTCAACCGCGCGGAGAAGCGGAACGCGCTCTCGCTCGAACTGATGGAGGAGCTGATCGGCTCGCTCGAGACCCTCGGCGCCGATCACGAGGTACGCGCGATCGTGATCGAGGGAGCGGGCGTCGCCTTCTCGGCCGGGCACGACCTGAGCGAGATGGTCGACCGCGAGCTCCCCTTCTACCAGCGGCTGTTCGACGTCTGCATCGAGCTGATGGAGACGATCCACCGTGTCCCGCAGCCGGTGATCGCGAAGGTGCACGGAGTCGCCACCGCCGCCGGCTGCCAGCTCGTCGCCGCGTGCGACCTCGCAGTTGCGGCCGACGACGCCCGGTTCGCGACGCCCGGGGTGAAGATTGGCCTCTTCTGCTCGACGCCGATGGTGCCGCTCTCGCGCGCGATCGGGCGCAAGCGCGCGCTCGAGATGCTCCTCACCGGCGATCTCGTCGACGCGAAGACGGCGCTCGACTGGGGGCTCGTCAACCGCGTCGTCCCTGTCGAGCTGCTCGAGGACGCCGTCATGGAGCTCGTCGAGAAGATCGCCCGCTCGAGCCCGCTGACGGTCGGGATCGGCAAGGAGGCGTTCTACGAGCAGGTCGAGCTCGACGAGCACCGCGCGTACGACCTGACGAAGTCCGTGATGGCGATGAACTCGATGGCCGCCGACGCGCAAGAGGGCATCTGCGCCTTCCTGGAGAAGCGCCAGCCGAGCTGGAAAGGCAAGTAGAGGTCAAGCCCAAGGCGAGCCGCCTACGGTAGCTCGACGATCATGCCTTCGCGCGCCAGCGTCGACTCCACTCCGTTCCGGCCTGCGAGGGACTGGGCGCGGACCTCGAGGCGGGCCAGCGAGCTGTCGCTATGGCGCGGCTCGTGATGGAAGAGCACGAGCCGCCGGGCGCCGACCGCGTGCGTGAACGCGACTGCGTCCGAGACACTCGAGTGGCCCCACCCGATTCGCTGCTTGTATTCCTCCTCGAAGTACTGCGCGTCGTGGATGAGAACGTCGACGTCGTCGGCGATCGACGCGCCTGAGATCCAGTCCCTCGGCCTCCCCTCGATCGCGCCCGCGAGCGCCGGCTCGTGATCGGGCAGGTACGCGAAGCTCGACCCGCCGTTCTCGATCCGGACGCCGACGGTCGGCCCGGGATGGACGACGAGGTCGGCCGCCAGCGATGCCCCTTCGACCGTCCAGGGCTCCCGCGGAACATCGCGGAACGTCACGCTGGCCGGGACGTCGCGAAGGTCGATCGGGAAGAGCGGCGGCGAGAAGGAACGCGAGATCCGTTCCCGCAGGCTGAGCAGCGGCGAGGGCGGCCCCCAGATGTCCAGCGCCACCCGTGAATGATCCCGGTGCCGGCGTCGAGCACGAGAACGGCGCCGTCGTCGAGCGAGACCTCGACGCAGGACGTGTTCCCGCCGTAGTGGACGGTTTCCGGCCCCGGCGTCGGCACCGAGCCGCGGCAGCCCCAGATCTTCAAGCGCATGGAGACCGCACGTTACTCGCGCCAGAAGATCGCCACGATCCCGACGAACTCGTCCGCGTGCGCGAAGAGCGGGAACGCGGTGACGGCGACATCGCGCTCGGCGCCGTCCCGGCTCGTGATTCGAAACCGCTGGTGCGCCGCTCGCCGCTCGTCCAGCGCGATCCGCGCCGGGCGCTGTTCCGGCGGGATGGACTCTTCCGAGTCGAGCGTCCGCGGGTCGAAGCTCGCCGTCCATTCGTCCAGGGGCAGCTCGCCGGCCTCTGCGAACGGGCGGCCGATCACTTCCTCCGCCGCCTCGTTGTAGAAGACGAGCCAGCCGCGCTCGTCGGCGATCAGCGTCGGGGTAGCGAGGTTCGACGCGAACTCGCGGGCGAGGATGAGAACGAGGTGCTTGTGTCGTCGCTCGGGCACCGGCGAAGCGTACGCCGAAGGGTCCTAAGAGGATTTAGACGGCGCAGACGGGGAGTGTGAGCTACCTGCTGGTGAACGACGACGACGGGAGAATCCTCGCGGTGCTCGAAAGCGTGGACGAGGTCGCGAGCGCTCTGGAGGAAGCCGGGAGCCAGCAGCCGCCGGTGCCGCTCGCCGTCGTCGCCTTCCACGAAGCGCCCGGCAGCGTCATCGGCACGCAGACGTCGGTGACGCTGCGGCCGCTCCGTTAGCCCGCCGGCGACTCGACCTCGCCCGCGGTCTCGGAGATCATCGCCCGATGACCGTTCTGGCAAGCGCCGCTGTCCTCGTCCTGGCCCTCGCCCTCGTCGCTTCCTGCAACGAAGGCGAGAGGACACGCCTACGGAACGGGAGTGGATCGATCGTCTTGAAGGCGGTCGGCCCCGGCGTGACTCACCGCTCCCTCGAGGATGGCAGCCAGTGTCATTCGCAACCGGCTCGACTTCCGGAGAATCGCCTCAGGACCGAGCTGCCGGGCCACACCGTCTCGCCGCGGCTGGAGCGTGTTGCGACGGCGCCGGGACGGCGGCGTTGGGCGCTGCTCGTGCGGTCGAACTGGCTTCATGGGCAGTTGGTCGTCTGCGTCGGACGCGACGAAAAGGTCGAGCGGACGCTAGTGCTGACCGGTGAAAGCGATCTTCGTCCCGCTGCCGGACCACGCCGGGTCGTAGCTCCGCGGAAGGCCGGTTCGGAGCCGTCTCGGGGCGGAGCCGTCCCTGTTGACGAGGTACAAGTAGGCCGCGTTCCTCACGAGGCGGGTGTAGATCAGCTTGCGCCCGTTGGGCGACCAGGCCGGGTTCTCACACGTCTGCCCGGTTTTGGTGATCCGTTTCATCGTCCCACGAGCGAGGCTCAGCACGTAGATCACCCAGTGCCCGCGCCTCTGCCTGGTGAAAGCGATCTGCTTGCTGTCGGGTGACCAGGCCGGTTCTTCCTCGGACGTGACGGTCTTCGTCAGACGCGTCTTGTGGCCTCCGTCTGCGTCCATCAGGTAGAGATCCCATCGGCCGTTCCGCTGCTGCCGTGTGTAGACGATGCGGCGGCCGTTCGGAGACCAGACTGCTTGATCGTGCGCGGCCCGGTCGGATGTCAGCCGCCGTACGCGGGAGCCGTCGAGCCGGGCCCGGAACACCTGCTGGCCGCGCCCGCCGACGAATACCACGTGCCTCGCATCCGGCGACCAGCTCGGCCTCTCTGCAGGCACGACCGGAATCGGGATGGGCTTGACCCCCCCACCCGGACTCGTCCGGAAGAGCCGGAAGGGGCAGTCGTCGCAGGGTGAGCCCGAGAACGCGATCTGGTTGATCCGCCACGACCAGCTCGGACGCTGGAAGAAAGCGCCGCTCTCCGGCGCCGGGACCGCGTGGGTGAGGCGTCGCCTCCCCGTTCCGTCGAGCTTAATCACGTAGATGTCGCTGCCCTCCTCCACGGGCGCCTTCACGGCGCGCGTATGGGCGGCGCCGAGCGCGGACGACCCCAGCAGCAGCGCCGCGCACGCGCAGATCGCGAAGCCGATTACGAGGTCCCTACGCAGCAAGACCTTTGCGCTATCCCCGGTGGACGACTGCGATCAGTGGCACTGCGTCGTGCCGGAATCGGTGAAGCTCTGGCCACTCTCCGGCACGAACTGCCAGTCGTAACTGTTCGCGTGCAGGGTCAGCTCGAGCACGCCGTAGGTGCTCGTGTTCCTGACCTCGCTGTTCGGTTGGATCGTGCTCAGGCCGACGAGGCTCTTGCCGCCGGTACCGACGGTGAACTCGCGGATGCCGAGCGCCGTGTCGAGGCTTCCGGCCGGATCCTGCGGGGCGAAGCGCTCGTAGAAGTGCATGTGAGCGACTAGCACGATCTCCGCCCCGGCGTTGTAGAGGTCCTTCCAGAACGGATCGTAGGCGGCCAGGTTCCCCTGGACTCCGGAGCTCCAACGTGGCTCGTGCCAGTAGGCGAGCGTGCAGATGGCCGGGTGGGCGGCAAGATCTGCCTTCAGCCACTGCTCCTGGGTCGAGCCCACACCACAGCCGCCGACGTGCGAGCACTCGGAGTTGAGGGCGATGATGTGCCAGGAACCGATGTCGTAGCTGTAATAGCCCTTGGTGCGATCGCCCGCTGCCGCACCGAAGTAGTCGAAGTAGCCCTGCGCGGTGCCGGTATTGTCGCAGGCGGTGAAGGGGCTCACCGAGTTCGAATCCGTCTCGTACTCGTGATTGCCGACCACCGGGTGGGTGATGCTCTTGGAGCCGCCCCAGCTCGGGTCGTACGACTGCTGGAACACGGAGAGCGGCGCGCACTCGTACGCGTTGTCGCCGAGCGCGAGCACGGCCGTGGGGTCGATCGCAGAGATCAGAGCCGCCGTCGCTTTCATGTGACACGTCGTCGGCGTCCCGTTTCCGCCGTTGTAGTCCGAGCGCGCCGGATCGCAGGCGATGTCACCGGCCGAGACGATCACCGGGTCCGACGAGGCACTCTCGACAACGGCCGTCGCCGCCGAGATCTCCGTGCTGGATCCTGCCGAGTTCGTGCCCGTCACGGCCACGCGCATCGTCGAGCCGACATCGGCGGCACCCAGCGTGTACGTCTGCGCCGCCGCGCCGACGACATTGCCGCAGGTCAGGAACGTGTCGCACCGCTGCCACTGATAGGTGAGGGCGATCGGCTGGGTTCCGGACCATGTGCCCGAGGCGGCGGTCAGCGTCTGGCCGGCCCGGGGCGTCCCGCTGATCGTCGGCGCCGCGGTGTTCGAGGGCGGACTCGCAGCCGCGGCCGTCACCGTCGCGGTCTGCTGCGAGGCGGCGGTGCTCGAGCCGCCGGAGTTCGAGCCCGTCACTGCCACCCGCAGGGTCGCGCCGACGTCTGCATCGGCAACGGCGTACGTCCGGCCGGTCGCGCCGCCGATGTCGGTGCAGCCACCCGAGGAAGCGGAGGTGCCCGCGGAATAGTGGGCGCTCACCTGGCTAGAGCTCAGCGGGTAAGCGTAGAAGGCGACGTCGTCCAAAAACTCGTTGCCGAACTGGTCGCCTCGGCCGAGCGCGACGAGGCTGCTGTCGACGTTGGTGGGATAGCTGAGCCCGCTGTAGGTCGAGTCCGGCGCTCCGTTCACGTACCAGCGGAGAATTCCCGCCGCAGCGTCATAGGTGAGAACGTAGTGCTTGTAGGTTGAGGTCGAGAGGGCGCCGGCGGCGGTCACCTTCTCGCCGTCGATGCCGGCCCGCTTGAAGATGGGCCTCAGATCCGACGAGTACCAGATCAAGTAGCCGGTCGCGCCGGTGAACGAGTCACCCTTCCGCAGAATCCCCGGCCAGGTGTTGGCGAACGCTCCGAGCTTCGCCCAGAACTCGATCGAGAAGCTTCCGTTCAACCGGACGCCGGTGTCGTCCGGGATGTTGACCTTCTGGCTGACGCCGTCGAACCCGACCGCCGTGTTGGCGTCGCCTGCAAGAGCGCCGGTCGCGCCGAGCGTCGGATTGTTCACGTACGTGCCTGCCCGCCCATACGGGGAGGAGTCCGCAGCAACTGTTCCGCTCGCTTCGCCGAGTCTCCAGTAGCCGAGCGGGCTGTCAGCCATGACAGCAGGCGCGTAGCCGCCGCCGCCGTCCGTGCAGCGCTGCCATTGGTAGGCGTAGCTGATCGGTGCCGTTCCCGACCAGGCGCCCGGATCGGCGCTCACCGTCTGCCCGGCCTGGGGCGTCCCGCCGATCGTCGGCGCCGAGGTGTTCGAGGGTGGAGTGGCGGGCGCGGCGGTCACCACCGCCGTCGCCTGCGAGACGGCCGTGCTCGAGCCGCCCGAGTTCGAGCCCGTCACCGCCACCCGCAGGGTCGCGCCGACGTCCGCCGCCACGACCGCGTAGGTCTGGTTGGTCGCCCCGGCGATGTCGGCGCAACCTGCCCCGGAGCTGTCGCAGCGGCGCCAGCGGTAGGAGAAGCGGATGGGTTGGGAGCCAGACCACGCGCCCGGATCGGCGCTCACCGTCTGCCCGGCCTGGGGCGTCCCGCTGATCGTCGGAGGGACCGAATTTGTCGGCGGCGTCTTCTTGGCGGAGGTCTGCTCGAACGAGGACGATGCGCCGGACAGGACCACAGCCACTGCAAGGACCAGGAAGCCGAGTCCCTTGAACCAGCGTCTGCGCGTCTCCTCCTCCATTTTCCCCTCCCCACGTGGTTCTTAGCACACTCGGCTCATACGCGCTATGGGGGGAATGGGCGAACTCACTGCTTACCTCAATGGGCTCCGCCCCCACAACATGGTTGCTTCGTGCCGGCACCGCAGCGCCAGCTCAGCGTCGAGAGCACGTACGAGGTGGGCCGTTATACCCCTCGCCGGCGACGCAGGCGCGTCAGAGCCTCGAGGAGACGGCGCAGGTCGCTCGAGCGACCCGAACATGGTCCTCCCGTTCGCGCAGCACTTCGCGATCGTCCTGGACGGCGCGCTCGAGTCGACCCTGTACATCGACTACAAGCAGAACCCGGACGGGATCGACCCGAGTCGGCGGCGGGGCCGAGATCTCGAACATCAGGAGCTTGGGCGAGGCAAAGGACCTCGCGCTCGTCCTCCGGACCGGCGCGCTCCCCGTCCATCTCATTCGCGTCCGGTAGTCGCAGGTGGCGTTCACCGGTCGGCGTTCGGTGGCTCGTAGAGACAGACCGTCAGGGAGTGATCCGCGAGACCGAGTTGCTCGCCTGGTTGGCAACCCAGATCGCCCCCGCGGCCTCCGCTATCCCGCGCGGTTGCCGGCCGACACGGTAGGTGCGGACGACGCGGCTCGACTCGCGGCTCACACGCGAGACCTGCCTCGAGGCCGGGTCGATTCGCGCGAGCACCTTCCCGTAGAGCGCGACCACCCATCCCCCGCCGTTGGCGACGGGCTGTCCGCCGACGGCGATCGATCTCACGCCGCGGGTGCCCGCGTCGAGAGCGGAGATGGTGCCGTCGCCGTAGTTCTCGCTCCAGAGCGTCCCGCCGGCGGCGATCACGTTCAGTGGCGCCGCGCCCACCCTCGTCTCCGGAGCGCAAGGCTCGAAGATGCGAACGCGAACCGTCGTCGTGCTGCTGCGGCGGCCGCGGGGATCGACCGCCTGCACCCGCAGCGCGTGCCGCCCCACCGCGACTCGGATCGTGAGCCGGCGCGGGCAGGCACGCAGCTCCTTGCTGTCGATCGCGCAGCGGAAGCGGATCCGGCGAGCCGGCACCCCGCGCTCGCTCGACCGGAACGTGTACGTGACGCGCTGCTTCTCGGAGGTGTGCGGCCCAGCGACGGTCGGGGGAGAGGGACCCCCGAGCGAGGATGCGAGCAGAACGGGCGTGAGGAGAGTGTCAGGAAGATGAGCCGGTTCTACCTCAAAGCCGATCGTCAGTTTTCGCGCGCACGCGCCGAGCCCATGCCCAGGAGCCAACGGGTTCTTGGGAGAGAGAAGCCAGGGGAGGCGAGGCGATTGTGAGCGTCCATTCCCCACCGCTACGCCCGAAGAAGGGCACAGGTTCCATCACCTCCAGGAGCCGGCCGATCTCACCGACTTCTTAGGCCGCTCCCAGGCCCTTCTTAGGCGCCGCCGGTTCACTCGTTCATGCGACGACAACGAAGGAGCACGAAAGGAGGTGAACGACATGCGACATCGACTTCGGCTAGCCCTGGCGACCGTCTCCGTCCTCGGGCTCTTGGCCGCCGGCGGGGCTGCGATCGCGCAAGCGGCGAGCGGCGGATCGTCCACCTCGACGAACAAGTCCTCCGGAAGCTCGACGACCCCGAGCCACAACCAGAGCCAGTCGAACCGGTCTGCCAGCAACTGCCCGAACATGTGACGAGCCTGCACGCCTCCGGCCGCGACTCCGGGCGTACGCGCCGGGGTCGCGGCCGCGTCTCTGCCTCGGCCGGTGAGAAGCTCCGGGCGATCCTCGCCGGGCGCTAGACCGGAGCGCTAGCGAGGCACGCCCAGAGCCTCGAGCGAGGCACTCGACCGCCTCGTCGAAAGGCGCCGGGGATCCGATCCGCCGCCTCACGCTCCTACGCCAGGATCCGCTCGACCACCCCGCCCGTCTGCTCGTCGCCGGCCCTGCTCCTCCGCCTTCCCGAACGACCGCGCGCTACAACTGGCCGTGCTGCTAGCGTCCCGCCGGTGCGCGCCGAGGCCGTTCCCGCCGCCGAGCCGAGGCGGCGCATGCACCCGAGCCTCGTCTACGGCGTCGCGGCTGTGCTGTTGCTCGCCGCCGCAGTCCTCGCCTTCGCGGACGTGGGCGAGCGGTCCGGGCGGCTCGGTGATTGGCAGGCCTTTACCCTCGGGGTGACGCAGGGCCTTACCGAGCTGCTGCCGATCTCGTCGTCGGGCCATCTGATCCTCGTCCCCTGGCTCGCCGACTGGCACTACCTCGAGAATCACGCCGACTTCAACAAGACCTTCGACGTCGCGCTCCACCTCGGCACACTGGTCGCGGTCATCGTGTACTTCTGGGCCGACGTCGTCCGCTACGTCGGCGCCTGGTTCGTCTCGGTTCGAGCGCGTGAGGCGCGGACGGAAGACGAGCGGATCGCCTGGTGGATCTTCGCCGCGACGATCCCGGCCGCTCTCGCCGGCGCCGCCGGCGAGGACACGATCGAGAACCGGCTCGGCCAGCCGTGGCAGATCGCAATCTTCCTCGCGGTCTTCGGCGTCCTCCTCTGGCTCGCCGACAGGCTGCCGCAGGAGAAACGGATCGGGGATCTCGGCTTCAAGACCGCCTTCCTGGTCGGCGTCTCGCAGATCCTGGCGCTGATGCCAGGGGTCTCGCGCTCGGGGATCACGATCACCACCGGACGCTTCGCGCGCCTCGACCGCGATGCGGCGGCTCGATTCTCGTTCCTGCTTCTGATCCCGATCGTGTTCGGCGCCGTCGTGTACAAGGGCGTCAAGCACGTCCTGCTCCATTCGCTGCCGGCAGGCTCGCTCGGACCGTTCCTGGTGGGGACGATGGCCGCCGCGGCGGTCGGCCTCGTGGCGATCGACCTCCTGCTCGGTTACGTGCGCCGACACGACTACTCGCCGTTCGTGATCTACCGCCTGGTCGGGGCCGTCGCGATCGTGGCGGTGATCCTGAGCGGCTGGCGCGGGGCGACATTCGGGTGACCGGCCGGTAACGATCCGGGAACCGGTCCTCCGCAGCTGTTCCACAGGCTGTGGACAACACGTGGTTCACGCCTGAATGTGCCGAAGGTGCGCCGGAAGCGTGCCGGAAGGCTCACGCACCCTGGTTCCTCGCTCGGGCCGCCGGTATCCGTGGGCGAAACCGAGCGAGAGGAGATCCAGATGCGCCTTCACCGAAGACGTCTGCTGCTGGTCGCGCTGCCTTTGGTGCTCGCCGCCGGCGCGGCGCTGGCCGCGCAGCGCGCCCCCGAGCGCGCCAAGATCGGCGTGATCAACGCGTGTGTGAAGAAGCCGGGCGGGCGTGTGCGCGTGGTCAGCGGGCCCGGGCAGTGCCGCCGAGGCGAGCAGGCGGTGTCCTGGAACATCCGGGGGCCTGCGGGGCCACGCGGGACGACCGGCCCGGCCGGGGCCACCGGGCCTGCCGGGCCTGCCGGCACGCCCGGAGCGCCGGGTGCAGACGGTGCCCCCGGGGCGACGGGTCCCGCAGGGCCGGCCGGAGCGGCGGGGCCGACGGGTCCGGCCGGGCCGCAGGGCTCGCCGGGGCAAGGGATCGCCGCACTCGAGGAGCTGAACGGGATCCCGTGTCACGCGGGCGGCCAGGCGGGGACGGTTTCGCTGGCCTACGACGCGAACGGCGTCGCGGCGCTGACGTGCACCGCCTCAGGTGGCGGAGGCGGGACGGCGGCGCTTCGGGTCAACGAGGTCATGACCGGCGTCACGGCCGCCGCCGCCAACGAGTACGTCGAGATCGTCAACGCAGGCACCGCGACGGCGGACATCGGCGGCTTCCGCCTCGCCTACCGATCGGCCGCGGGCACGAGCGACGTCACCCTGGCCACGGTTCCGGACGGCACGACCCTCGCCGCTGGAGCGTTCTACCTCTTCGGCGGGAGCGCGTACGCCGGTGCTGCGCCGCCGAACCAGTCCTTCGCCACCGGTCTCGCCGCCGGGGGAGGCGGGGTTGCCATCCGCGATTCGGGCGGGGCGATCGTCGACTCCGTTGGGTGGGGCGACGCGGTGAACGCCTTCGTCGAGGCACATCCGGCGACGGCTCCCCCGGCCACGGCCGTGCCGGGAAGCAGCGCGGTCCGGTTGCCGGACGGCCACGACACGAACGACAACGCGGCGGACTTCAGCCTGAGCTCGAGCCCGACTCCGGGCGGCTCGAACCACTAGCCACGTCGGCACGCCGGGCGGCGGACACCCGAGCCGCCGCCCCGTGCTGCCAATCACTCCACGGGGTGATGCCCCCAACGAGCCGGCTCTCGATACTGCGTCCGCGGGGGATCGTCCCTGCGCGGCACGGGAAAGAACATCTGCGGCTTATTGGTCTCATCGATCGGAAATCCCTGGACGGCGGCTCTCACCCGAGCTCACGCTCGTGGATCCCGAGCTGGCGGAAACGGGCGCGCGAGCGGCATAACGGCCGCACCGGCGAAGCCGGCACGGCCTCTCTGGTCGGCGTCGCAAGCGAACGCCTTGGCGGCCGCACCGGCGAATCCGGCACGGCCTCTCTGGTCGGCGTCGCAAGCGAACGCCTTGGCGGCCGCACCGGCGAATCCGGCACGGCCTCCGGCGTCTCCGAGGGGACCAATGGAAAGGGTTGGAACATGTCTGCGCTAGGAACGCGTGAAACCGCGGGGACCGGCCTTGGCCTGGAACCTCCGCTGAGCCCACCGATCGGGAGCGATCCGGGTGCTCAGCAGCCCCCGGCTGCGACCGCTCGGGCCAACGACTATTTCGCCGTCGAGACGCCGATCGAGCTCGAGCCGGTCCAGCCGACGGAGATCAAGCCCCCGGCGGAGCTGCCGCTGGTCGCACCCCCCGAGCCCGACCCCGAGCTCGAGCCGGCGGCCCTCGCACTCGTCGGGCCCAAGGTCGGATTCCGCCTGGTCGTTCGGCTCCAGGACGGCGAGCGCGTCGAGATCGGCGAGTTCGAGGACTTCGGCACGGCGAAGGAGGCCGCGCAGGAAGCGATCGAGCAGTTCACCACGGGGGCCGCCGGCACCTGGCCGTTCTACGCCGGCCGCTTCATCCGCCCCGACCTGATCGTCTCAGTCGATCTGGTCGAGGCCGGGACCGACTAGCCCGAGCGTCCAATGTAGATCGTCACGGTGGAGCGGGCAGGCGCGTCTTCCGCCTGCGGGCTGCTCGTCCACGACCTTGCCGTTCTGGCCGTGGCTGGAGACGGTCTGCGTCAGGGTCTGCACGTTGAAGCCGGCGCTGCTCAGCTTGGCCCTGGCCGCCTGCGGGTCGAGCCCGCGCACGTCCGGAACGACCTTCTGCGTGCCCGGATTCGGGCGGAGCGAGACGTTGAGCTGAATCCGGCTGCCGCGCCTCCGTGTTAGCCCGCCCGCGGGCGACTGGGAGACCACCCTTCCCTGCGACTCGTCCGAGGGCACGTACACCACGCCGGACTTGAAACCCGCGCTGTTGAGCGTCCGCTGAGCCGCCTCCTGGCGCTGCCCGGTCACGTCACGGAGCGGGTGGTCGCGCCGGTCGGAGGAGGAGGGGGCGGCGGTGAGGTCCCTGTGGGCGTGGGCCGGCGGGACGGTCCTCGACGACGGTCTCCGACTCGTTCCAAGACGGCGGCTCGGCCGCCACCTCGCGGCGGCGTCGGAAGGGAGCGAATGTCGGCGGAGAACTTCCCGGGAGGTCCGAACCCGAACCGCTACTGGCTACCGCCCACGACCAGAGTTCCCTTCATGCCCGCCTGCTCGTGCGCGTCGATGGAGCAGTAGAACTCGTAGCTCCCGGACTTGAGCGTCGCCGTCACGACGGAACGGTCTCCGCTACGTACCTCCTTGCCCTTCACGGAGACGCCGTTCCCCTTGATCGCGATGTTGTGCGGCACGCTCGATGGATTCGTCATCACAAGCCGGACCGGCCCCGCCGAGGGGATCTCGATCTGGTCGCGATCGAACTTGAACGCGCCGGACGGATCCGCGGCCAGGTTGATCGTGGACGCGTTCGAGGGACCGGAACCGCTCTCGGTGCGAACGAGGTTCGTCTTGCTCGAGCCGCACCCGGTCGCGAGGGCGAGCAGGCAGGCAAGCCCGAGAGGTAGCGGCAGCCGTGCCATCGCGCGAGTCGTAGCCGCGCCCCGAAAGCTCAAACCTGGCGCTCACGGAATCTTTCCAATTCGTCTACGGACGCCTAATGCCGAGCGCCTTTACTGCGCTCACGCAGGCTCTTTCAGGAGGTCCGCCCATGGCACGCAACCTCATGGTTCTCACGCTCGTCGCAGCGCTCGGCCTGGCCGTGGCGGGTATCGCGAGCGGCAAGTGGTTCAACGTGATCCGCGGCACTCGCGGCGCCGACGTGATCACCGGCACCGACCAGCGCGACTTCGTCCTCGGCTTCGCCGGCAACGACCAGATCTCGACCGGGGACGGCCGCGACATCGTCTACGCCGGCAAGGACAACGACACGGTCGAGGGCGGCGCGCAGCTCGACCGGATCTTCGGCGGGCTCGGCGACGACTCGCTGAGCGGCGGCGACGGCCCCGACGTGATCTGGGGCGGCCCCGGCAACGACACGATCGACGGCGGGAACGGCCCGAGCCGGCTCCACGGCGGCAAGGGCGACGACACCGTCAACGGCGGCCCCGAGCGTGACTTCATCTGGGGCGGCCCGGGTGTCGACTCGGAGAACGGCGGCGACGGCAACGACGTTCTGCACGCGCTCGCCGCCGACGGCCAGGTCGACACGCTCGACTGCGGCCCCGGCGACCACGATGTCGCCTGGATTCGCGCGGGCGAGGCCGACACGGCCGTCAACTGCGAGCTCGTGAAGACCGTCACCCTCAGCTCCGGCCAGTAGCAGCTCCCATCCCTGTGCGCCTCCCGAGGCCCGCCCCATCGGCGGGTCGGCGATTTAAGAGGCCGTGCCGGCTTTGCCGGTGCGGCCGTCCAAGGCGCTCTTGCGACGCCGACCAGAAGAGGCCGTGCCGGCTTTGCCGGTGCGGCCGTCCAAGGCGCTCGCTTGCGACGCCGACCAGAAGAGGCCGTGCCGGCTTTGCCGGTGCGGCCGTCCAAGGCGCTCGCTTGCGACGCCGACCGTAAGAGGCCGTGCCGGCTTTGCCGGTGCGGCCGTTGAATCGCTCGCTTGCGACGCCGACCAGAGAGGCCGTGCCGGCTTTGCCGGTGCGGCCGTCTAAGGTCGGCCCGGATGGGCGCGCGAGAGCTTCTCGGCGTGGGCGCCTGGTCGTTCGCTGTTGCGCTCGCCGGCGGGGCCGTCGGCCTCGTGCTCGGCAACCTCCGGCTGCCGCTGTTCGTGCTCGCCGCGTCCTCGCCCGCCGCCGGCGGCGGCGCGAACATCGCAGTTTCCGGAATCGCCGCGGCCAGCGCCTCCACGAGCCATATCCGCGCCGGGCGGATCAACTGGCGCCTGTTCGGCTGGATGGCTCCGCCTTCGGTTGCCGGCGCTCTGGCCGGCGGATACTTCGCCGGCAAGGTGCCGGAGAGCGCGCTCCTGCTCGCCATCGCCGCGGTGCTGCTCTACAGCGGGCTCGACCTCCTCCTGCGCCGGCCGGCTCCGAGTCGCGCCCGGGATGGCCCGCGTGTCCTCACGGCCGTCGTCTCCGGAGCGGTGATCGGCCTCCTCGGCGGCTTCGTCGGCCTGATCCTCGGCTCGCTGCGAATGCCCGCGTTGCTACGCCTCGTCGGCGAGCCGCCGAGCCGAGCGGTCGGAACGAACCTCGCTGTCGGAGTGTGCGTCGGAGTCGCCGGACTGCTCGGCCACTTGCCCTCCGCCGCGCCCGACTACCGGCTCGTGCTCGTGGGCGGCGGCGCGTCGATCCCCGGCGCCCTCCTCGGCGCCCGCCTTACGGGCCGGCTTTCGGAGCGCCGCCTCACGCAGACGATCGGTGCCGTTCTCCTGGTCGCCGGTGCCGCGGCGGTTGTTCAGGCATTGTTCTAGCCGTTCTCGACAGAGTCGAGAAAGGCGGCCACGACCGCGACGTAGCTCGCCGTCTCCTCGAGGTGGGGCATGTGCGCGCTGTCCTCGAAGACGACCCACTCGGAGCCGGCAATCCCGCAGTGGAGCACCTCGACGAGCGCCGGCGTGCACTCGTCGTGGCGGCCGGAGGTGATCAGGGTCGGCACGCGGATCTCGCCGAGACGGTCCGTCACGTCCCAGTCCTTCAGAGTGCCGATGACCGTGAACTCGTTTGGGCCCCACATCGTCTCGTAGACCTGCTTTCCAAACTTCTCGCGGGCGCGCCGAAGCGCCTCGGGCTCCGGGTCGAGCCGACAGATGTGGCGGCGCCAGAACTCGTTGTCGGCTTCCTTCTCGTCCAGGCCCGGCGGCAGCTCGGCGGCGAGGCACCTTGTCTCCTTGACCCAACGCGGCGCGCTCGTCGGCGTCGAGTTCAGCACCAGCGCGATGAGCCCCTCGGGCCGGGTAAGCGCGTACTCGAGGGCGAGCATCCCGCCCCAGGACGAGCCGAAGAGAAGCAACCGCTCGAGGCCAAGCGCCTCGCGAACCGTGCGCAGCTCGTCGAGAAAGGTTTCGACCGTCCAGAGCGACGGGTCGTCGGGCCGGTCGGAGTCGCCGCCGCCGAGCTGGTCGTAGAAGACGACACGTCGCCCCTGCCCGGCCCATGCGTCACCGTCACGGCGCAAGCCTAGTGTCGACAGCGACCGCGCTCAGGAGGCGCGGCGCCAGAGGCGGCGCCGTGAAGCCGGAACCTCGGCCCCCTCGCCCAGCGCGCGGGCGGCCGCGGCGAAGTCCTCCGCCGCGAGGCTCATCAGCTCCTGCGCCTCGAGTCGCCCGAGCAACGCTCCGGAGATCCCTGCCAGCCGCAGCGCCTGCGCGTTCAGCGCCTGCTCGAAGATCGTCCGCGCGTAGCGGGCGTTGCCGAACCCTTCCCCGCGCGGCGCCCGCTCGAAGATTCGGCGCAGCTCGGCCTCGGCACCCTCGGCGAGCCGGTACTCGTTCTCGGCCGCGAACCTCTGCGTGATCGCCACCAGCTCGTCGTTGGAGTAGTCCGGGAAAACCAGCTCCCGCGCGAAACGGGAGCGCAGGCCCGGATTCGAGTCGAGGAACTCGTGCATCAGGCGCGGGTAGCCGGCGACGATCACGACGAGGCGGTGCCGGTGATCCTCCATCCGCTTGAGCAGCGTCTCGATCGCCTCCGGCCCGAAGTCGGCGGCGCGGTACTGGCCCCCGCGCGCGAGCGCATAGGCCTCGTCGATGAAGAGGACACCGTCGAGCGCGCGCCTGATCGCGCGATCGGTCTTGATCGCCGTCGTCCCGACGTACTCGCCGACGAGCCCGGCGCGATCGACCTCGACCAGGTGCCCCTTCCTGAGCAGCCCGATCGCGCAGTACGTCTGGGCGAGCAGGCGCGCGATCGTCGTCTTCCCGGTCCCCGGGTTGCCGAGGAACGCGAGGTGCTGCGAGGTTGCCACCTCCGGCAGCCCGTGCTCGAGCCGCTGCGCCTGGACCTGGAGGAACGCGACCAGCGCCCGGACCTGCTCCTTGATCGTCTCGAGCCCGACCAGCGAGTCGAGCTCGCCCTGGAGCTCCTCGAGGGTCGGGGCCGGCACGTCGGGTTCGCGCGGATCGAGCCAGGCGGGCAGGTCGACCTCCTCGCCGATCCTTCGCTCGACGTGCTCGCGCAAGACGCGGACGCCGCGAAGGAAGTCGTCGAGCGGGCTCGCCATGTCCCCGCTCTACCCGGCCCCGGTTCTTGACAACCGCCGGGCAAACGCGTAACTCGTGCCCCGTGGAGCTTCCGAGCGGCGCGGTCACGTTCCTCTTCACGGACATCGAGGGATCCACGCGCCTGCTCAAGCAGCTGCGCGAGCGGTACGCCGATGTGCTCGCCGAGCATCACCGCCTGCTCCGCTCAGCCTTCGCAGCGCACGGCGGCCACGAGATCGACACACAGGGAGATGCCTTCTTCGTCGCGTTCGCCCGCGCCCGCGACGCCGTCCTGGCTGCGGTCGAGGGACAGCTGGCACTGCTGACGCATCCATGGCCCGAGGGAACGCAAATCCGCGTGCGAATGGGGATCCACACCGGGCAGGCGGCCGCCAGCAACGGCCGCTATACCGGCCTCGCCGTTCACCGGGCGGCCCGGATCTGCGCGGCGGGGCACGGGGGGCAGGTGCTCGTGTCGCAGGCGACCCAGACCCTGATCGAGGACGAGGAGGAGGACCTGCACGTCTTCCTGCGCGACCTCGGCGTGCGGCAGCTGAAGGATCTCGACCGGCCCGTACGGCTCTACCAGGTGACGGCGCCGGAGCTCCCGGCGGAGTTTCCACCTCCGCGCACGGCGGAGGCCGCCGCCCGCGCGCGCCGGAGTCCCCTCCTCCTCGCGTTCGGCGCACTTGCCCTGGCCGCGATCGTGGCCGCCGTCGTCGTTCTCGCCACCTCGGGAGGCGGCTCCGTCACCGTCAAACCGAACTCGGTCGGGCTGATCGACCCGAAGTCGGACAAGGTTGTCGGCCAGGTGCCGGTGGGCTCGCGGCCGAGCGCAGTCGCAGTCGGCGGCTCGTCCGTCTGGGTGGCGAACGTCGACGACAGGACGGCATCGCAGCTCGATGCTCGTACGCGGGTGATCGTCCGGACCGTGCCTCTGCGCGATGAGACGCCGACCGGGATCGCGGTCGGAGCAGGCGCCGTCTGGATCGCCAACGGGCTGCGCGGCGACCTCACCCGCGTCGATCCGCAGTTCTCCGAGGCGACGACACTGCCCAGGGTGGCCGGGATCCTGACCGGGGAGTCCCGAGGCGGAGCAGTCGCGGTCGGAGAGGGCGCCGTCTGGGCCGCCTACGGAAGCTACGCCGTCGCCCGCGTCAGCCCGACGACAAAGCCGCGCGTGCTCTCGAGGAGCTTCGCCGGCCGATCCCCGGCCGCGATCGCGGTCGGGGAGGGATCGATCTGGGTCGCCAACCGCGGCGACAACTCGCTCTCCCAGTTCGACCCGGACACGTTTGCGGAGGGTGCAATCCGCAGCATCCCAGTCGGAAGGGAGCCGACCGCAGTCGCCGTTGGAGGGGGCTACGTCTGGGTCGCCAACACGGTCGACGGAACGGTTCAGCGCTACGACCCGAGGTCGCGCGGATCGATCACGATTCCGGACGTGGGTAACGAGCCGCGCGGGATCGCCTACGGAGCCGGCGCCGTCTGGGTCGCAAACAGCGGCGACGGCACCGTAGCCCGCGTCGACCTCGCCACGAGCAAGGTCAGGAGGATCCACGTCGGCAACAGCCCGAGCAGCATCGCCGTCGGCGAGGGTCTCGTCTGGGTCACGGTGACGCAGCCGTAAGGGCTACTTCAGGCAGACGGCGGCGAGATCCAGGTTCGGATTCAGAACCAGGCAGCCGGTGCGCTTGGAGACGAACGTGTAGACGTACTCGACGTCGTAGGCGGCGAGCGGAGCCTGTGTCCGCGCGATCTCGACGTCGAGCCGACCGAAGGCCCGGTTGCGGGCAGTGCCGGAGAGCGTCGCCGCTCGACGCAGCAGGCGGTTGTACTTCCGGGAGTTGAAGTAGGCCCAGTTGGAGCCGTACGCCCCGGCCTTCGGCACGTTCCGCCCGTCGAGCAGGGCTCCGAGGACGTCGGCCGGGTCGTAGAAATCCGGGAACCAGCCGAGGAACGTGAGGTCCCACGGCTCCCCCGGCGTGAAGAGCTTCCCGAACATGACCGGCCCCGGGAATTGTTTGATGGTGACATCGATCCCGATCCGCTTCAGGTCCGCCTTGACGACCTGCGCCTGGGGGACACCGGGCCCGCTCTCCTGCGTGTAGAGCACGGCCTTGCCGCTCCGCCGGTGACCGCTCGCGAGCGCGCGCGCCCGGGAGAGGTTCGACTTCCGGAGGGGGTAGATATGCGCATCGCGGAAGCCGGGCACGCCGATCGGCAGGTACTGATCGGTTAGCTGGCCCGTCTCGGCGCCCCGCTCCCGCAGGAGGGCACGCCGGTCGAGCGCGAAGTTCAGCGCCTGGCGCAGCTTGACGTTGTTCCGGAACAGCGGTCGTGAGGTGTTCATCACCACCATCCGGAGCCCGAGCCCCGGTCGGCGGAAGAGCTGCGACCCGTTCACCCTGTACCTTCCGAGCAGCTCCGTGTAGTCGGTTGCGGAGCCGGCGTCCGCGAGATCCGCCTCGCCTCGCGCAACCTTCTGAAGCGCCGTGTGCGAGCTGTCGACGAAGATCGTCGTGATGCGGTCGATGTGGTGTGGCCGGTGACCGCGGTAATACCGGTTTCGCTGGAGCACGAGCTTCCGGCCGGGCACGTAGGCCGCGATGTAGTACGGACCTGCGGCCGGAAGCGGAGCGCGGGCCCCTTCCGGATCTGCCGGGAGATTCGGCGGCACTGCGCAGAAGCTCGCGAGCGTCATTCGAGCCGATAGGTCGGAATTGGGTGCCGTCAGCCGGATCACCAGCTTGTTGCCGGCGGCGCGGACGCCCCGGGCGACGCTCGCCTTGCCGTCGAGCACGTCCTGTGCGCCGACGATGTCCTGCGCGTACATCGCCCAGCCGGAGTTCATCGCCGGATTCAGAACGCGGTTGATCGCGTGGGCGAAGGCCGCCGCGGTGACGCGTCTTCCGTCGCTGAAGCGGAGGCCTTTCTTGATCGTGAACGTGTACGTCTTGCCGTCGCGCGAGACGCGCGGGTACCCGGCAGCGACCTCCGGGACGACCCGCCGTCCGGCCGGGAGCGGCTTGTCCGCGTAGCGGAGCAGCTGCGCGCACGTTGCCGACGCGAAGAGCCCGGCGTTGGCCGAGAGCGCCGCATCGATGTAGTCGATTCCCGGGGAGGCGATGCGGAAGGTGCCGCCGGCGCGCGCGGAGCCGCCGGAGCCCGGAGCCGCGAACGCGGCCGCGGCGAGGAGACCGGCTCCGGCCACGAATGCGCCGCCGCTCAGCAGCCGCCGCCCCCGCATGCCGCTCCCTGCCACAGTCGCCCTCGCAGGCATCTTGCGCCGCTTACAGGCGAAAAGCAAGGCTACCGCCGGCGCCGGGCGCTACCATCGCGGGATGGAGCGCGAAGCGGCGGGACCCGTCGAATGGTGGCGCGCCTACCGACCGCACCGCCTGCGGGGCAAGGAGGCTGAGCGGTTCGACCTCCGCGATCCCGACCAGGAGCCGAAGGGCTGGAAGCGCACGCGGCACAGGATCTCCCAGCGCGACATGCTCGTGCCCCTGAGCCCGAACAGGCTGAAGCTCTTCGGCGCCTGCTCCGTGTGCGGCGCCGGCGTGGCGGTGCTCTGGGTCTACTTCCCGCTCCTGCTCGTCTCGATCGCCCTCGACCGCCCGTTCAACCAGTGGGAGTGGATCGGCCTGGCCGCCTTCGCGGCCGTCGCGACGATTGCGCTCTTCCTCTACGCCTCCACGAAGGAAGAGGAGTACCTGGAAGAGATCAGGTGATCGTCCAGGTATCCCCGGCGTGGAGGAGCTCGCCCAGGTCGCCCTCGCCTTGCTCGCCCCGAGCCGTCTCGAGCTGCTCCTCCATCAGCCGGTCGTAGACCGGGCGCTCGACGTCGCGGAAGACGCCGATCGGCGTCGGGCCGTGCGGGGTGTGCGAGAGCCTCGCCAACGCCGACGCCAGGCTCGGGGACTCCAGCTGCTCGTCGTGGACGAGCAGCTCGTCCTCGCCGGCGCCGTCGACGATCTCCGCGGAGCCGTCCGGCCGTAGCCGGACGCCACGCTCGCCCTCGGCGCCGAAGCGGATCGGCTTGCCGTGCTCGAGCAGGATCCGGTTCTCCTTCTCCTCGCGCACGGCGTCGAAGGCGCCGTCGTTGTAGACGTTGCAGTTCTGGTAGATCTCCACGAAGGCCGCGCCGGGGTGGTTCGCCGCGCGGCGCAGCGTCTCGGTCAGGTGCCCGCGGTCGGTGTCGATCGAGCGCGCGACGAAGGTCGCCTCCGCTCCGAGGGCCAGGGCGACCGGGTTGAACGGCCAGTCGAGCGAGCCCATCGGCGTCGTCTTGTTCACCGTGCCGAGCGGCGAGGTCGGCGAGTACTGCCCCTTCGTCAGCCCGTAGATCTGGTTGTTGAACATCAGGAGCTTCACGTTCACGTTGCGGCGCAGCGCGTGGATCAGGTGGTTGCCGCCGATCGAGAGTGAATCGCCGTCGCCGGTCACGACCCAGACGGACAGGTCGGGCCGCGAGAGCGCGAGGCCGGTCGCGATCGCGGGCGCGCGACCGTGGATCGAGTGCATCCCATAGGTCTGGACGTAGTACGGGAACCGCGCCGCGCAACCGATCCCGGAGATGAAGACGATCCGCTCGCGCGGGAGCCCCAGCTCGGGGAGGAAGCTCTGCACCGCGGCGAGGATCGCGTAGTCGCCGCAGCCGGGGCACCAGCGCACCTCCTGGTCGGTCTTGAACTCCTTCGCCGTGAGCTTGCCGTTGCCGTTGCCGTTGTCCGTCACAGGAGGGCCTCGATCGCCTGGGCGAGCTCGTCCGAACGGAACGGGAGCCCGCGGACGTGGTTGTAGCCGACCGCGTCGACCAGGAACTCGGCGCGTACCAGCTTCAGGAGCTGGCCGAGATTCATCTCCGGCACCAGCACCCGGTCGTAGCGGCGCAGCACCTCCCCCGTGTTGCGCGGGAAGGGGTTCAGGTGGGTCAGGTGCGCCTGCGCCACGTTCCTCCCCTGCTTCCGCAGCCGGCGCACCGCCGAGGCGACCGGCCCGTAGGTGCCGCCCCAGCCGAACACGAGCAGACTCGCGCCGTCGGGATCGTCGACCTCGAGCTTCGGGATGTCTGCCGCGATTCCGGCCACCTTCTGCGCGCGCAGCCGCACCATCCGGTCGTGGTTGTCGGGGTCGTAGGAGACGTTGCCGGTCAGGTCCTGCTTCTCGAGCCCGCCGATCCGGTGCTCGAGCCCGGGTGTCCCCGGCACGGCCCAGTCGCGCGCGAGCGTGTCGGGATCGCGCATGTACGGCCAGAACTCGCCGTCGTGATTCGGCTGGGTGGCGAACTCGACGGAGATGTCCGGCAGCGCGGCGACGTCGGGCAGGAGCCACGGCTCGGAGCCGTTCGCCAGGTACGCGTCGGAGAGCAGGTAGACGGGCGTCCGGTACTTGAGCGCGATCCGGGAGGCCTCCAGCGCCGCGTCGAAGCAGCCGCCCGGGGTGGAGGCCGCGACCACCGGCACCGGCGACTCGGCGTTCCGTCCGAAGAGCACCATCAGCAGATCCGCCTGCTCGGGCTTGGTCGGCATCCCCGTGGAGGGCCCGGCGCGCTGGATGTCGAGGATCAGCAGCGGCAGCTCGAGAGCGACCGCGAGCCCGACGGTCTCGCTCTTCAGCACGACCCCCGGCCCACTCGAGGTGCAGACGCCGAGCGCCCCGCCGAAGCTGGCGCCGAGGGCGGCGCCCACCGCTGCGATCTCGTCCTCGGCCTGGAAGGTGCGGACGCCGAAGCGCTTGTGCCGCGAGAGGTGCTCGAGGATCTCCGAGGCCGGGGTGATCGGGTAGGCGCCGAGGAAGAGCGGCAGCCCGCTCTTCACGCTCGCGGCGATCAGGCCCATCCCGAGCGCCTGGTTGCCGGTCACGTTGCGGTAGGTGCCCGGCGGCAGCTTGGCCGGCGCGACCTCGTACGAGACGACGAAGTCCTCCGAGGTCTCGCCGTAGGCCCAGCCCGCCTTGAACGCCTTCACGTTCGCCTCCGCGATCGCGGGCTTCGAGGCGAACTTCCGCTCGAGGAAGGCGATCGTGCCCTCGGTCGGGCGGTGGTAGAGCCAGGACATGAGGCCGAGCGCGAACATGTTCTTCGAGCGCTCCGCCTCGCGCTTGGTCACGTCCACCTCTTTCAGCGCCTCGAGCGTGAGGGTCGTCAGCGGCACCTCGTGGACGTGGAACTCGTCGAGCGAGCCGCTCTCCAGCGGGCTCTCCTCGTAGCCGGCCTTGTCGAGGTTGCGGTCGGTGAAGGCGTCGCGGTTGACGATCAGCGTCCCGCCCTTGGGCAGGTCGCGCAGGTTCGTCTTCAGCGCGGCGGGGTTCATCGCCACGAGCACGTCGGGAGCGTCGCCGGGAGTGAGGATGTCGTGATCGGCGAAATGGAGCTGGAACCCGGAGACGCCCGGGAGCGAGCCGGCGGGCGCACGGATCTCCGCCGGGAAGTCCGGGAGCGTCGAGAGGTCGTTCCCGATCAGGGCGGTCTCGCTCGTGAAGCGGCCGCCGGTGAGCTGCATCCCGTCGCCGGAGTCGCCAGCGAACCGGATGGTCACCTGCTCGAGCTGCTCGACCTGCTTCTCCATCGGCCTACAAGGTAGCGCTCGCCGAGGGGCGTCCTGCAGTGGTCCTCGAGTTGGATCGACCGTTCATTTCAGACGGAGGCGCGGGCGGAGCCCGCGCCTCCCGATGGCGGCACCGCAAGCGGTGCCTCCCTCACGATCGTGATCCCCCAGGCGCGACCCTGCGCGAACAGCTCGTCCGGATCGACCTCGTCGCGCCAGCCGAGGAAATGGCGCGCCGGCTCGTCGTCGGTGGAGCCGTAGACCGCGAGCCGTTCCTCGCGCTTCTGACGCCTCGCGCCGCGCTCGAGCTCCTCCCGCCGGCGCTCGGCCTCCTCCGCCGCGGGACCTTCGGCGTACCCCTTTGCCATCTCGCCCGATGCTAGCGCTCAAGCGGCCGCGCCGGCAAAGCCGACACGGCCTCTTTTGGTCGGCGTCGCAAGCGAACGCCTCAGCCTGCCTCCGCGAGCAGGGCCCGGAGATCGAGAGGATGGCTGTACATGACGACCCCCTCGCCGGCCTCGGGGCGTGGCCACTCCTCCTCGGGACGGTCGCGGTAGAGCTCGATCCCGCTTCCGTCGGGGTCGCGGAGGTAGATCGCCTCGGAGACGCCGTGGTCGGTTGCGCCGGTGATCGGCCACTTCGCCTCGATGAGCCGCCGGAGCGCGCCTCCGAGCGTCCGCCGGTCGGGATAGCGGATCGCGACGTGGTACAGGCCGGTCGTGTTCGGCGGAGGAGGCGAGCCGCCACGCGACTCCCAAGTGTTGAGGGCGATGTGATGGTGGTAGCCGCCGGCAGAAAGGAACGCGGCCTCGTCGCCGAGGCGCTGCGTGACGTCGAAGCCGAGCAGATCGCGGTAGAAGGCCAGCGCTCGGTCGAGGTTGGAGACCTTCAGGTGGACGTGCCCGATGTCCACGCGGGGGTCGATCCTCACCGGGCCGACGATACCTCCAGCGGCGATAGCGGCCGCTCGACCCGAGTTGCCATTTGTCCTGGGCGGGGCGGCCGCAGGACACCCCACCCCCCGGCTATCGACCGCCTCTGGGCCCCTGGGAGTCGCGCCGTTGAAAGCCGCGGCTGCGAGTGCGCCGAGGACCAGCAGCAATGCCTGAATCTTGGCCGCCAAAGATCAACACCTCCCTTCGGGCCTCGGACGGAGGCTCGGACACAAGCCGATGGCTCTCTGTTGTCAAGCGGCAGTGGGTTCTCGATTGACGACGTCTGCGCGGCGGTCGATACTTCGCGGTGGCGTGCTGGAGGAGATCCCCGAGGGTCAGGCCGAGACGATCGGTCAGAGATTGCGTCGCCTGCGTCTGGAGCGCGGGCTGTCGCAGCGGGAGCTCTCGGAGCGCGGCGTCTCGTACGCCTACATCTCACGGATCGAGGCCGGGGCCCGCCGTCCGTCCGTAAAGGCGCTGCGGATGCTCGCGCGCAAGCTCGGTGTCTCGGCCGACTACCTCGAGACCGGCTCCGAGATCCGCGACACCGACGAGCGCGAGCTCCAGATCGCGGATGCGGAGCTGGAGCTACGGCTCGCCGAGAACCCGGAGGAGGCCGAGGCGAAGCTCGAGCGGCTGCGCATCGAAGCGCTCGAGGCGGGAGACGCGGTCGCAGCGTCACGTGCGAACGTCGCGCTCGGACTGGCCGCGGCTCACGCGGGCCGCAACAACGACGCGATCCAGAAGCTCGAGTCCGGGCTTGAGCTCTCTCCGGCCTCACCGAGCGCACGGCCGGACGTCTACGCCACGCTCGGCCGCGCCTATGCCGCGAGCGGGCAGCCGCACCGCGCCGTCACGCTCTTCGAGGAGTGTCTCGAGCGGGTCGCAGAGGACTCGCCGGAAGACCTGGCCGGGCAGGTGAGGTTCACCACCTACCTGAGCTATGCGCTCACCGACCTCGGCGACCTCGCACGCGCCCAGCAGGTGCTGGACGAGGCGCTGGGCAGCGCGGACGACCTGGCCGACGCCTACTCCCGCGTTCGCCTGTACTGGTCGGTCGCTCGCCTGAACGAGGTGCAAGGGCGGCCGGCGGCGGCGCTCGACTACATTCGCAGGGCGATTGCGCTGCTCGACGTCACCGACGACACGCTCCACCTCGCCCGGGCACATCTCCTGTGCGGGTCGATCATGCTCTCCCAGGGCCGGGCAGAGGAAGCTGGCCGGCACTACGAGCTGGCCGAGAAGCTTTACGGACCCAACGCCGAGCCGGAGGACATTGCCGGTCTCTACACCGACCAGGCAAATCGCGCCGTCAAGCTGGGCGACGTGGACGAGGCGGTGAGGCGAGCCGAAGCGGCACGCGACGCCGTCGGCGAGGAGTAGGAAGCGACGACCTTGCTCGAGGCTCACGGACACCGCCGCGACTACGTCGAGGCCTACCGCGGATGGGGCAAGTTCCTTCGGCGGGCGGGCCGCGAGGAGGAGGCGCTCGAGGTGCTGGAGCGCGCCGCCGACCTCGCCTCCGAGCCAGTTCCGACGGAGACGCGCACGCGGTTGTGATCTCCGCCGCGCTTCGCCCGCGCGGCCCGTTCTCGTTACGGCTCTCCGGGCGTCTTTCGGCCGACGCGACGAGGACCTTCGCCGACGGCGTCATGGTCGCGGCTCTCGTGTCGGGCGGGATCGGCCGCGCCTGGCAGCAGCCGGACGGCGTCGTCCAGCTCCGCGCGGAGAACGACGCCGGGATCGAGGAGCTGCGCTTCGTGCTGGCGCTCGAGGACGATCATTCGCCGTTCCTCGAGCGCTTCGCACGTGACCAGCTGCTCGGCGAGGCGACGTCGCGCCTGCGCGGCCTGCGCCCCCTGCGTCTGTCCACGGTCACCCAGGCGCTCCTGCGTGCGGTCTGCGGCCAGCTGATCCAGGCTCAGCGGGCGCGGGCGATCGAGCGGAACGTGATTCGGGCCGCAACGGCGGCGCCAGCCGGACAGCGACTGCACGCGCCGCCTGATCCGGCTGCGCTCGGGCGCTTCGCCCCGGTTGAGCTCCGGCGCCTCGGCCTCGGCATGCGCCGCGGCGCCTCCCTCGTCCGGCTCTGCCGCTCGGTCGATCTCGAACGGCTGCGGGAGCTGCCGACCGCCGCCGCGGCGGACCGGCTCGAGCGCGAGCGCGGCCTCGGGCCGTGGTCGGTCGGGGTGATCTGCCTCGAAGGGCTCGGCCGTTTCGAGCGCGGGCTCGTCGGCGACCTCGGGCTGATCAAGCTCTGCTCGGCGCTGCACGGCCGCTGGGTCGAGCCCGCGGAGACGGCGGAGCTGCTCGCCCCGTACGGCGAGTGGAGCGGTCTCGCGAGCGTCTACCTCCTCGCCGCGTCCCGGCTCGGCCTCATGCCGTTGCCGCAGCGGGCAGCGGCCTAGACTCCGGCTCATGACTGTCGAACGGCGGCGCGTCGCGATCCTCGGCGTCGGGACGATCGGGGAGGCGCTGCTGCGCGGCCTGCTCAGCGGCGGCTGGCGGGAACCGGACGAGCTCGTCGCCACCGTCCGGAGCGCGGAGCGGGCGGCGGAGCTCGCCGAGCGCTACGGCGTCCGCGCGACGGTCTCGAACGCCGAGGCAGTCGCGGGAGCGGAGCTCGTCGTGATAGCCGTCAAGCCGCAGGACTTCGACGGGCTCCTGGGCGAGATCGGCGGCTTGCTCTCGCCGGAGCAGACCGTCCTCTCGGTGGCGGCCGCGATCCCGACCGCCGCGATCGAAGAGCGCCTCGCGCCCGGGGTCCCGGTCGTCCGAGCGATGCCGAACCGGCCCGCGACGGTGCACGAGGGAATCGCCGGCGTCTGCGCGGGCGCACACGCCGGCGACGAGCACCTGAACCTCGCCGAGGAAGCGCTCAGCCATCTCGGCGCGGTCGCCAGGGTGCCCGAGCGTTACATGGACGCGGTCACCGCCGTCTCGGGGTCCGGGCCGGCGTACTTCGCGCTTCTGGCGGAGGCGATGATCGAGGCCGGGATCCTGCTCGGGCTCTCGCGCGAGATCTCGACCCAGCTCGTCGTGCAGACGATGCTCGGGACTGCGCGGCTCCTGCGGGACGAGAAGATCCATCCGGTCGAGCTTCGCGAGCAGGTGACCTCGCCGGGCGGAACGACGATTCGGGCGATCCGCGAGCTCGAGCGGGCCGGCGTTCGCGCCGCTTTCCTCAACGCCATACAGGCAGCCATGGAGCGCTCGCGGGAGCTGGCCGCAGGCGAGCCGTGACGCTCTACGGCGTCGAGCTCGTTCAGGCCGAGGACGAGGAGGAAGTCGCCTCTGTCGTTGCGGACGCGCTGGTGGAAGCGGCGCGCGCGGGGCCGGCGATCGCGCTCACCGGCGGCGAGTCGCCGGGGCGTGCCTACGAGCTGGCCGCGGAGCGCGAGCCGGACTGGAGCGCGGCCTCCCTCTGGTGGGGAGACGAGCGCTGCGTCCCGCCCGGGGACGCCCGCTCGAACTACCGGCTCGCGCGCGAGAACCTGCTCGACCACCTGGCCACGCAGCCGCGTGAGGTCGAGCGGATCAGAGGGGAGCTCGGCGCGGAGGCCGCAGCCGAGGAGTACGACGCCAACCTCCGCGGGGTCGAGCTCGGCTTCGTACTGCTCGGTCTCGGGCCTGACGGCCACGTCGCCTCGCTCTTCCCGAGCCAGCCGACGCTCGAGGAGCGTGACCGACGCGCGATCCCGGCCGAGGCGAAGCTCGAGCCGTTCGTCGCTCGGGTGACGATGACGGTGCCCGTTCTCTGCTCGGCCCCGGAGGTCGTCTTCATCGTCACGGGCGAGGCGAAGGCCGAGGCGGTCGAGCGAGCGTTCGCCCGGCCGCCGGACCGCACGACCCCGGCGAGCCTGATCCGCTCCGACGGTGGGCGCACCCGGCTCATGACCGACGCCGCCGCCGCGTCGCGGTTGCAATGCTAGACAACACGGAGCCGTGTCGTATATATAGGGCAGGGTGGCTGCCCCTGAGCCCAGGCCCATATTGGACGTCCTCACGCTGGAGCGGCCCGAGCAGCTGAAGGCGCTTGGCCATCCGCTCCGCCTGCGCGTGCTGGAGACGCTCGGCACAGGCAGCGAGGAGCACCTGACCAACCGCGAGCTCGCGAAGAAGCTCGACGTGGATCCGGGCCACCTGCACTTCCACGTTCGCATGCTCCTGAAGGCGGGCCTGATCGAGCTCGCCGAGGGCGGGCAGGGGCGCGAGAAGCCCTACCGGGCGGTCGCGCGGACGGTGCGGGTCGCCCCCGAGCTGCTCGCCTCCGGGCTCACGACCGACCTTCGGGCGGCGATGCTCGAGCAGGTGCAGCGCGGCTGGGAGCGGTACGGGCCCGAGGGCAGCTTCCGCTCGGCCCAGGTAACTGCGCGCATCAGGCCGGAGCGCGCTCTCGAGCTGATCACGGAGGTCGCCGAGAAGGCACGCGATCTCGAGGAGGCCGACACCGACCCGCTGATCATCACGGTCGTCTTCCACCCGCCCACGGGCTCCGCGAGCTAGGCCGGCCGCACCGGCAAAGCCGGCACGGCCTCTTTGGTCGGCGTCGCAAGCGAGCGCTAGCGAGCGCCTTGGGGCAGCACCGGCGAGCGCAGCTCGACGGACATGCCGCGGCGTGTCGCGAGCGCTTGGAGAACGAGCACCGTGTCGGCAACCGGCATTTCCTCCAGGTACTCCTCGCGGGTCTCGAACGAGTCGAGCACGGCCTCGACCGCCTCCGTGTAGCCGAGCAGATCCTTCGCGGCGAGGAAGGCGAGCGCGTCGCCGACCGGACGGGGGAAGTCGTCGCGCGTCCGGATCGCGTCGGCGTGCGGACGGGCTTCCTCGTCATCGCCAAGGACGAGGAGTGCAAGCGCGGCGGCGTAGCGTCCGATCGGGGACTCGGCGTCCGGCGCGCCGGTCACGAGTGTCCAGCGGGCAGCCTCCTCGGCGGCGGGCCAGTCGCCGGCGAGCACAAGTGACTTGACGGCGCCGATCGGGCGGCCCCAGCTGCCGGGAGGAGCGTCCGCGAAGCTCTCGCGGTAGCGTCGGGCGGCCTGCTCGAACCAGGCCGCCGCCTCGCCGGGTCGGCCGAGCATCAGGAGCGCAAGACCCGCCCCCCCGGCGGCGTTTCCCAGCCGGGTCAGCTGGCGCTGGTGAGCGTCGCTGTCCTCGGCGGCGTCTGCGTGGGCGGCCGGATCGTCCCGCGCCGCGCCCAGCCGAGCCTGCCCGTCGCGATACCGGCTCTCCTCGCGCTCGAGGTGAGCCGCCCAGTCCTCCTGCCCGTGGGCCCTTGGTTCAGGCACACCCAACCTCCTCCTGTGTACGTTCGGAACGTGGTCGGTGACGTCCGACGGCGGTCCGAGAGTGCGGGCGAGCGGCGGGATGACCCTGACCTCCTCTGGCATTGCTGCCTTCAGCGGGATCTGTCTCCCGCCGCCGTCCG
>WNGF01000887.1_pt1 | contig 44375 bp, 39 predicted proteins | sample 5400641 | NCBI WGS metagenome assembly WNGF01 (sample SAMN13153371, study PRJNA577476) | soil metagenome | isolation source: 80 cm soil or saprolite under grassland replicate 2 | place: USA:California | collected 2016-06-15 | reverse complement strand
CGGCGCGGTCGTCGCGATGTTGGCATGCCCGTATCATGCCCGATTCTTGCGCCCCTTCCCTAACGCTTCCGACCGCTGCCAGAGCGGATTCCCGCACCCTCAGCCCCCTCTTTTCACCCACTCACTTCCACGAAGAGCCAGAAATAGAAGACAGCCGGGACGACAAACGCGAAGAGCCGCCAGGCGGCAGGGCGCCCGGCCATTGGACGGAGCCGAGCACGCAAGAGGTCGGCCAAGAGCCCGCTAGCGCCCGCGGCTATCACCAGAGTCACCGGATAGGCGCCGTGAAAAGTGAGGAGACCCATCGCCGCGGCGTTCAGCGTGACCATCAGCGTGAGAGCCCCAGCCGGGAGCGTACCGAACCGAACGACAAGCAAGATCGTCCCCATGAGCATCACGGTCTGGAGCAGGATGCTCGCGACGCCAAGCCCCTCGGAGCCGCCATAGGGGTGACCCGCGCCGGCCGCTGCGTACACTATGGGATGCGCGTATTCGGTGAAAAAAGTCAGGATCGAAAGCGTGACTGTGAGCGCCAGCAGCATGGGCTCCTGGCCTGCCCACCCAGACACGGGCTCAGGCCGGTGCCACGCCGCTCGCACCGGCCCACTGGCAATGAGCCCCAGGCCAAGCGCCAAGGCCAGGTGCGTGGGGCTGAGGAGGGCCTCAACGCCTGCTTCGATGCCGAAGAGCGTGTGCCAGATCAGGTCGCCCGCACCGCCCAACGCGAAGACGAGCGCGCCGAGAAGCGACAGCCCGTACCCTGGCGGCAATGCCCGCTCCCAGGGGTAGCCGCGAGCATGGTTTCTGAGGAGTAACGCAACGAGAGCCGCGGCAACCGCAGCGTAGCCGGCATAGAAGACGGCGTGCCACGGCGTGAAGAACGATTGGTCCAGCCTGCCGTGTGTGTGGGCCCACCCGTCGAGGAAGAGCCCACCAACAAACACGGCTGACAGCACCGCCATTACCCAGTCAAATCCGACACCGCCCCACACTCGACTCAGCTCTTGCGTCGCGCCCTCGCGCCCTGCCACGGTCACACTCGTCTCCCTAGCCGCCGGAGATGTGACCCTCGCCTCCCTCTGCATGACGCAACTATCCGCCTGAGGCAGGCCAATAGCCACAACCTCTTTCTGCGTGTGGATCCAGCCCTCTTGCCGTCAATGCGGACCTTGAGCCACGGGTCGTCCTGGTCACCAATGCTCATTCCCTTCGCATCCTCCGCAGAGGCTACGGGAGCTCTACTTCGCTTCACGCGTCGTACCCGCGAGCCTCGAGCGACGGCGTGAACGGCATGAGCGGTTCGGCTCGTCCCGCTCGCGTGGTACTGTGAGCGGCGAGTCAGCGGGAGGAGAGTGATGAAGAAAGAGTCAGCGGCGAGCGAGGTGAGAATCGAGCGTGTCGATATCCTCTCGCCCACGGCGGCCACTCTCATCGAGGCGCTCAATGCCGAGCTCTCGAGCCGCTATCCGGAGGAGGGCGCGAATCATTTCCGCCTGGAACCTGACGAGGTCGCTGACGGCCGGGGAGCATTTCTGGTCGCCACGAGCTCAGGCCTCCCGGTCGGGTGCGGGGCGGTGCGGTGCATCGAGGCGGGTACCGGCGAGATCAAGCGGATGTACGTGAGCCCCGAAGCGCGCGGACGCGGCATCGGACGCGGGCTGCTCGAGGCGCTCGAAGGCGAGGCCCGGAACCTCGGGATCAGGCGCCTTGTCCTGGAGACCGGCACTCGTCAGGGCGAGGCCCTCGCCCTCTACGGGCGCAGCGGTTTCTCGCGCATCCCTCTCTTCGGGGAGTACATCGGTTCCCCGCTGAGCGTCTGCATGGCCAAAGATCTCAGCGAGAGATCCTGGCGCTTCGTGTAATAGCCAGCGTGAGACGGAGGGAGCCGAAGGAGAAGGCGTGTCCGGCCTTCGCGATGTGACCGTCCTTCCTAAGGTGGCCTTCGGGGTACACTCCTTGGCACGGGAGGTGGGTATGCGGGCACTCGTGACGGGAGCGGCAAGTGGCATAGGGCGGGCGACATGCCTGCGCCTCGCGCGAGACGCCAAGTCCCGCGGCCAGCAGGGCAAGATCGCGGCGGTGGACTTGGGCCCCTCCGACGGGCTCGACGGCCTGGTCGATGAGCTCCAGGGGCTCGGCGCCGAAGCCCTGGTCCTGCATGCGGACATGGGCGAGGCTGACGCGCCGGCGCGCGTGGTCGGCGAGACCGTGCGACGCTTCGGCGGGCTCGACGCGCTGGTGAGCAATGCCGGGATCAACCGCCCGGGCCCGCTCCTCCACTACCTCGTCGAAGACTGGGATCGTATGTTCGCGGTCAACACCCGCGCGACCTGGCTCCTGGCCAAGGCCGCCCATCCGGCGCTCAAGGCCTCGCGCGGGGCCATCGTGGCGGTGGCGTCCATGTCGGGCAGCAACCCGCACGCGAACCTGGGCCCCTATGGCCCGACCAAGTCCGCGCTCATCATGCTGGCCCAGGTGCTGGGCCAGGAGCTCGGCCCCGATGGGATCCGCGTCAACACGGTCTCGCCCGGCCTGGTGCGCACCGGGATGACCGCCAAGGTCTATGCCGACCCGAGCATCGCCGCCGAGCGCGACGCGCTGGTCCCCCTGGGCCGCGTCGCAACGCCCGAGGACATGGCCGACGTCATCGCCTTCCTGCTGGGCTCCGACGCGCGCTACATCACTGGCCACGACCTGGTCGTGGACGGCGGCGTCAGCGGCAATCTCCTCGGCCGCTTGCCCGGGCTGTCGCAGATCACGCGAGGCTGAGAGCGAAAGGAGCCGTTTCGTGACGATCAAGCTCGGCATGTTCACCATGCCCTTCCACCATCCCGCCCGCGATTACGCCACCCTCCTCGAGGAAGACCAGGAGGCGGTGATCCTCGCCGATCGCCTGGGGTTCACCGAGGCCTTCGTGGGCGAGCACTTCAGCTCCTGGAGCGAGCGCATCACCTCGCCCCTCATCTTCCTCGCCACCGTGATCGCCCGCACCCGGCAGATCCGTCTCGGCACGGGCGTGATCAACCTGCCCCAGCTCCATCCGGCAACGGTCGCGGCCCATGCGGCCATGTTCGACCACCTGAGCCGGGGCCGCTTCATCATGGGTATCGGGCCGGGCGGCCTGGTGAGCGACCTCGAGATGTTCGACGTGGGCCAGGCCGAGCTTCGCCCCCAGATGGTGCTCGAGTCCATCGACACCATCCTCGCGCTCTGGTCGCAGGACCCGCCGTACGAGATCGACGGGAAGTTCTGGAAGATCTCTTTGACCAAGGGCATCTGGCCAGAGTTCAAGGTGGGCTATATTCCACGGCCCTTTCAACAGCCGCACCCGCCCATCGCGCTCTCCATCCTCACGCCCAGCTCGAACAGCGCGAAGACGGCCGGCGAGCGCGGCTGGATTCCCATCTCGGGCAATTTCTTCCACCGTCGCTACCTGCGCGGCCACTGGGAGAAGTACGTCGAGGGCTGCGAGGCGGTCGGCCGCCGTCCGGATCCCGACATCTGGCGCGTCTCGCGCAGCGTGCTCGTCACGCCGACGGACGCGGAAGCCGAGGACTGCCTGGCCGACCCGGACAATGGGCTGTCCTTCTACTACCGCTTCTTCCACTACAGCTTCTCCCACGGCCGCAAGGCGCTCTTCATGCTCAAGCCCGATCTCGAGACACCCGACGAGGACGTCACCGTGGACGCGGTCAAGCGCGCGCTGATCATCGCCGGCAGTCCCCGGCGCGTGCTGGACCAGCTCGTGGCGCTGCGCGAGGAGGTCGGTCACTTCGGGACCATGCTCATGGCCGGTCATGACTGGGACCAGCCCAAGCTCTGGCAGCGGTCCATGGAGCTGCTCGCGACCGAGGTGATGCCGGCCTTCGCGCGGCACGCCGCGGCGACCCCGCCGCGCTGAGCGCGCTTGACACGCTCCGGGCTCCAGACGATCATCCCCTTCGCGCAAATCCACAAGGAGGTCAGCAATGACCGCTCTGAGGCTTCTCGTCTGCGCTGTACTCGTTCTCGCCTCGGCCGGCCCCGCCTTCGCCCAGCCGAAGGAGCTGGTGATGGGCAACGTCAACCCGGCGAAGCACGGCACCACCCTGGCGGCACAGCAGTTCGCCGACAAGCTCGCCGAGCTCACGGGCGGCAAGATCAAGGTGGTCCACCACCACTCCGGCGCCCTCGGCGGCGAGCGCGAGGTCGCGCAGCAGGTCCAGCTCGGCACCGTCGATCTCTCCCCGACCACCACCGCGCCGCTGTCCACGCTGGTGCCGGAGATGTCCGCGTTCCAGCTGCCGTACATCTTCCGCGACTACCAGCACGTGTACGCGGCGCTCGACGGCAGTGACACCATCCGGAAGTACTACGAGCCGGTCCTCGACAAGAAGGGCTTCAAGCTGCTGGGTTTCTTCGCGGCGGGCTACCGGGGCATCTACGGGCACTTCCCGATCAACTCGGTCGCCGACGTCAAGGGCAAGAAGATCCGCGTCCAGGAGGACAAGATCCTCGTGGCGACCTTCAAGGCGCTCGGGATGATCTCGACGCCCATCGCGTTTCCCGAGGTGGCGACGTCGCTGCAGACCAAGGTGATCGACGCGGCCGAGGGCGGGATCAACACTTTCTACCACAACAAGTTCTACGACATCGTCAAATACGTGGCCGACGTCAGGCACACCCACCAGTGCGTTGCCCTCATCATGTCCAAGGCCTCGTGGGCGAAGCAGGACCCGGCCACGCAGAAAGCCATCATGGAGGCGGCCAAGTACTCGGAGCAGTGGAACCGCAAATTCATCCTCGACGAGGATCGGGACATCCAGGCGCAGGTCAAAGCGAAGGGCGTGACCATCACCAAGCCGGACGCCACCCCCTTCCGCCAGGCGACGGCGAGCGTGTACGAGGAGTTCTACGCGACGCCGGCAGGCAAGGACGCCCGCAAGGTTGTGGACTACATCCTGAGCATCAAGTAGCCCGTGCCGGTTCGCGACCGGCCGTTCGGCGATTCGGGCGCCCGCTTCTACGGGGGGCTCGGCGTCCTGGCGGGCGTGCTGATGGCGCTCCTCACGCTCGCGGTGTTCCTCCAGGTGATCCTGCGCTACGTGACCCGCGGCGGGATCGAAGGGCTCGACGAGGCACCCCGCTACCTCTTCGTCTGGCTCGTCATGATCGGCGCGGCCGCCGCCATGTACCGCGGCGAGCACACGTCGCTCGAGTTCTTCCGCGAGAAGCTGACGCCGCGCGGCCGGGCGCTGGCCACAGTTGTCACCGAGGGCGGCGGGATTCTGCTCTTCCTCTCGATGATCAAGGTCAGCCTCGTGCTCGTGCCGAACTCTCAGCTCCAGTTGAGCGCCGGGCTGGGCCTGCCGCTGGGCTACGTTTACGCCGCCATGCCTGTCGGCGCGGTACTGATCATCCTGCCGATGGCCTGGCGGCTTGCCGCCGCGCTGAGGGACGTATGGCAGAAACCCTTCTGATCGTCTTCGTGATTTTCGTCGTCGTCGGCATGCCGATCGGCATCGCCCTGGGTGTGGGCACGCTCGCGGCAGCGATGATCTACCCCGCGCTGAACCCCATCATCATCCCCGCGCGCTTCGTCGGCCTGCTCTCCGATTCGTTCGTCCTCCTGTCGGCGCCGCTCTTCATCCTGGCCGGCAACATCGCCGCGCGCGGCGGCATCGCGCAGGCGCTGATCGACCTCGCGCTGGTGCTCGTCGGGCGCTTTCGCGGCGGTCTCGCCTACGTCAACATCGTCTCGGCCATGTTCTTCGGCGGCATCTCGGGCTCGGCCGTCGCCGACGTCTCCGCACTCGGCACCGTTCTGATCCCGCAGATGGTGCGCAAGGGCTACGACCGCGACTTCGCCACCGTGCTGACCATCTGCGCCGCCATCCTGGCGCCGATCATCCCGCCTTCGATCATCGCGGTCATCTACGCGTGGATGGCGGACGAGTCGGTGGCGGCCATCTTCGCGGGCGGTTACCTGCCCGGCCTCCTCATCGCGATCGGCATGGCGGTGCCGACGTTCGTCATCGCGCGGAAGCGGAACTATCCGCGCGAGCCCCGCCCGACGCTTGCGATCGCCGCCAAGGCGACACGCAACGCGCTGCCCGGGCTGATGATCCCACTCATCATCATGGGCGGCATCCTGCTCGGGTGGTTCACGCCCACGGAGGCCGCCGCCGTCGCCGTCGTCTACGGCCTCACGGTGCCCCCGCTCTTTTACAAGAAGCTCTCGTGGCGAGAGATTCCGGCGATCTTCGTCGATTCCGCGCGCCTCAGCGGCGTGATCGGGCTCATCATCGGCCTCGTTGGCGCCTTCGGCTGGGTGCTGACCTACTCGAAGTTCCCCTTCCGGGTCGCTGACGCGATCACCACCTTCGCCCCGAGCTGGTGGCTCTTTCTGATCTTCGTGATCGTGCTCTACATCTTCCTGGGCACGTTCCTGACACCGTCGGAGATCATCCTCGTGACCGTGCCGGTCCTCCTGCCCGGCGCCCAGGCACTCAGCATCCACCCCATCCACTTCGGCATGGTCTGCGTGATCGCCTCGGCCATCGGACATGTCACGCCACCTGTGGGCCTCTGCCTCTTCCTCGGCATGGCCATCAGCGGCCTGCCCATGGAGAAGCTCGTCAAGCCGCTCCTGCCCTTCCTGGGGGCCATCATCGCCGTCCTCCTCCTCGTGGCCTTCGTGCCGGAGACCGTGCTCTTCATCCCGCGCGTGCTGGGCTTCGTGAAGTAGTCAGCGGACGCCGGCCCCACGGGCGACCGATCTCACCCCATCCGCCTCGGGCTGGCTGACGCCTCCGCGCCGGGCCGGGTGGGCTCGATCAAGATCAGCCCGGCATTCGTCGCCCCTTCGAGCGCTTTTCTGATCGCATGCTGCAGCCGCTCGATGGCGGCCTCGAGCTGTGCCGTCGTGAGGTCTGGACGGAACTGGATTCCCAGAGCCACGAGGATGTCCTGAGGGCCGACGTGCATCGTCCGCAGATCGATGAGCGCGATGACCTCGTGGTCGTCGCTCACGAGCCGGCGGATCGTGGTCTCGACGGCCTGCGGGGCCGCCTCGCCGATCAGGAGCGAGTAGTTCTCGAGGGCGAGGACGATCGCGACACCGACGAGCAGCACGCCGATGAGCGCCGAGGCACCGGAATCCCAGACCAGGCTGCCCGTCATCTGGCTGAGCCAGATGCCGCCGCCGGCGATCATGAGCGAGACGAGCGCCGCGGTGTCCTCGAGGAGAACGGTCGGCAACGTCGGGTCCCGGTTGTCGCGCCAGTACTCCCAGAGCGGCGTGTCGCCCTTCTCCCTCGCGAGCGCACGGACCGCGATGCCCAGGGAGATGGACTCGAAGAGGAAGGCGCCGCCCAGCACTCCGTACGTCCACGCCAAGACGGCTCCACGCTCCGTGATGTGCAGGAACTTGTGCAGCCCTTCCCAGATCGAGAAGGCGCCCCCGAGGCTGAACAGCATGGCGGACACCACGAATGCCCAGAAATAAATGTCCTTGCCGTGACCGAAGGGGTGCCTCGGGTCCGGCGGGCGCTCACTCAGGCGCATCCCGAGAAACAAGAGGACCTGGTTGCCGGTGTCTGCGATGGAATGCAGCGTTTCGGCAAGCATCGCCGCGCTCCCGGTGGAGGCCGCGGCGACGCCCTTCAGGACCGCGAGGGCGCCGTTGCCGAGCAGCGCCGCAATCACCGCCGTCTTCGACTCAGCCATGGACCATACGGGCCGCCCGACGCGGATCCAGGCGGAGTGACATGCCGGCCTCAGGGGCGGGCAGACTCGAACGTATTGCACCGACCCAGATCGCCGGAGTCGAGCCCGGTGCGGAACCAGCGCACACGCTGGGCCGAGGAGCCGTGGGTGAAGGACTCGGGCACGACGCGGCCGCGGGACTGCTGCTGGAGGCGGTCGTCGCCGATGGCGGCCGCGGCCGCGAGTCCGGACTCGACGTCACCCGGCTCGAGCAGGTTCCGCTCCTTGGCGAAGTGCCCCCAGACGCCGGCGAAGCAGTCGGCCTGCAGCTCGACCAGCACGGAGAGCTGGCTGCTCCGTCCCCCGCGCTGCGCCACCTTCTCCGTAACGCCGAGCTGATTCTGCACATGATGGCCAATCTCGTGGGCGATCACGTAGGCACGCGCGAACTCGCCGGGCGCTCCGAACCGCCTGGCGAGGTCCTCGAAGAACGCGCGATCGAGATAGACGCGGCTGTCCCTGGGGCAATAGAAGGGCCCCATCGCGGAGCTGGCGAAGCCGCAGGCTGAGTCGACGGCGCCGCGGAAGAGCACGAGCTTCGGCGGGCGATACTCGCCGCCGATCCGCTTGAACAGCGCGCTCCAGGTGTCCTCCGTGTCGCCCAGCACTCGGGCGATGAACTCCTTGGTCTCGTCCCGGATCCCCGGCTCGGAGGCGCTCGGGGGCGCCCCGCCCTGGGTGGGCGCCGACGGTGGCGCGCCACCCTGGAGCGAGTCCAAGACATCCATGGGGTTGAGCCCGAGGTACCAGCTGATCGCCAGGACGGCGATCAATCCCATGCCGCCGAGCTTCATGCCGCCGCCGAGCATGCCTCCGGCCGGTCCGGCGGCTTCACGGTCTTCGAGATTGCCGCTACCACGCATGTCACGCCAGCGCACTGTGACCCTCCTGTTCGAAGAAGCCTGCGTCGGACTGAAGCCCTTGATATGCAAGGCTGAGTCCAGCCCGCGAACGGCCGCTGCGCCCGAGTGCCGGCACCCGGACGACCAGCCTTCCAGGCGGCTGCTAGGATGACGATATGCCCAGGCTCAGCGCGGGCTTGCTCATGTATCGGCGCTCCGGGGAAGGCCTGGAGGTCTTGCTGGTTCATCCCGGCGGGCCTTTCTGGAAGAAGAAGGATGCTGGCGCCTGGTCGATTCCGAAAGGTGAGTATGTAGCCGGAGAGGATCCCCTCGATGCGGCCAAACGCGAATTCCAAGAGGAGACCGGCCTGGCGGCCCGTGGGCGCTTCATCCAGCTGACGCCACTGAAGCAGCCGGGCGGCAAGATCGTGCACGCCTGGGCGTTCGAGGGCGACTGTGACGCCGAAGCATTGAAGAGCAATACCTTCTCGATGGAGTGGCCGCCAGGATCGGGTCGCCGCCAGGAATTTCAAGAGGTTGACCGCGCAGGTTGGTTCACCATCGAGGACGCCAAGCGAAAGATCCTTCGCGGCCAGGCGGGGTTTCTGGGAGAGCTCGAAACACGGCGGCCCTGACCGGGGTCGGAAAGGTTCGCCTTGACCCGGTACGTCCTTCCTAGTCGCAGCGACCATTCGGTCTTCCTTCGAGCAGACGACCGGGCTTTCGGGCCCCCGAGACTGGCTTTTCGAGCTGTCGGGAAATGGCCTCTGCTTCTATGCCTCCGGCACGTTCCTTGCGAAGCATCTTTGTGGCGCCACGCGCGCACAACCACTCAACCTGCGACACCACGTCGCGTGAAGGGGACCCGACATGCAGACTCTTTCGCAAGCTGAGCGGCCGGCCACGACGCAATCGGTGAACGTGGGACACGGCGAGCGGATCGCCTCCATCGTCCTGGGATCCGGGCTGGTGGCGTTCGGGCTTCTCCGTCGATCCCGCAGCGGCTGGGGCCTGGCCGCCGCAGGCGCCACGCTCCTGTACCGCGGTCTCCGGGGGTTCTGCGCTGTCTATCACCTGCTCGGCATCGACCGCGCCACCGACGAGCAGGGTCGTCGCGGCAATCTCGGAGTCAAAGTCGAGCGGGCGGTCTCGATGGACGAGCCGGCCGAGAAGATCTACCGCTTCTGGCGGGACTTCCGCAACCTCCCGACGATCATGCCGAATCTCGAATCCGTGACGGTGCAATCGGATACGCGCTCACACTGGGTGGTCAAGGGACCCATGGGCGCCAAGTTCGAGTGGGACGCGGAGATCATCAACGACAAGCCGAACGAGCTGATCGCGTGGCGGACGGAGGGCTCGCGCGTCGAGTCCGCGGGCTCGGTGCGCTTCGAGCCCATGGCCGGCGGCGGCACTATGGTGCGCGTGTCACTGCAATACAACCCCCCGGGCGGCGAGCTCGCGCACATGATCACCGCCCTGCTCGGCGAGGACCCGGGCGCCCGCATCGAGGAAGACCTGACGCGGCTGAAGGAAGCGCTGGGCCGCGCCCACGAGGATCGCGACGGCCTGCAGCCCGCATCGGCCGACGCTTTAGGCTATCCCAGGTCTTCCAGCACGGACCGCTAACTTTGTCCCGCTCGGCAGGCGGCTCAAAAACCGAGATGCGCTGGATCTCGTTGTACTCCACCTCGACCACCACCTCCGGCCGCACCCGCACGGTGTAGCCGTCGTCGGCCGTGGCGAGAGCCTGGAGCCGCTCGGTCATGTCTCTGAACTCCTGGTCAGTGAACCCCTTGAAAGTCTTGCCGACCTCCGCCCAGTCAAGCCCGTCGCGCACCGCCAGGTGGTAATTGGACAGCCAGCCCACGCGGCGCCCCGAGCCTCGGTCGGCGGCGACGATCACGCAGTCCACGGTGCGGGCCGTCTTGAGCTTGAACCACCGCTTCTTCCGCCCACCCGGCTCGTAGGAGCTCCGGAGGTCCTTGGCCATGACGCCCTCGTGGCCGGCCTCGAGCGCACGGCCGAGGAACACCTCACCGTCGACGGCCGAGGAGATGATCGCCCGCTCGGCCAGCCAGCGGCCGCCGGTCACGCCCTCGAGCGCCTCCCACCGTCGCGCGTAGGGCTCGTCGAGGCACGAGCGGCCTTCGGCCATCAAGCAGTCGAAGAGGTGGAGCACGAGCGGCATGGCTCCGAGGGCCGCCTCCACGTCGTGCACCCGTCGGAAGCGGCGCATCAGCTCCTGGAACGGCAGCGGCCGGCCGGCCGAGTCGAGCGCCATGACCTCACCGTCCAGGATGAACGGCGCCCTGCCGAGATCGCGCCGCGCGATGTCGACGATGTCCGGCAGGCTGCGGGTGACGTCCGAGAGGCGTCGGCTCCAGATGGCCACGCGCATCCCATCGCTGTGGAGCTGGATCCGCGCGCCGTCGTACTTGTACTCGAGCGCGGACGTGCCGCCGTGGGCGGCCAGCGCCTCCTCGAATCCCCCGGCGATCTCGGCCAGCATGGGGAGGAGCGGGACGAAGAGTCGGGGCCGGGCGGCGAGCAATGCCGAGGCGCCCTCTCCGAGCGCCAGCGTGGCGACGGCGGCCAGGTCGCCCGTCACCAGGGCCGCGCGCCGGACCACCGGCAGCTCCACGCCGGCCGCCTCGCCGATCGCCTCGAGCACCAGCCCCTCGGAGAGCCCCATCCGCATCTCGCCGCCGATGATCCGCCGAAGCAGATCCTGCTCGGCGCCCGACGCGCGACCGGTCAGCTCGGCGAGCCGCGTCTCCCGCGCGCGCCGGGCACCAGAGCCGCCCGCTCCTGCCACGGCTTCGAAGGCATCGGCCACGTCCCCGAGCGTGAGCGGGCCGCTCTCCGGCGACGACTCCACGTCTCGCGGAAGGCCGCGTACGTTCAGGACCCGCGCATCCGAGGCCGGAAAGACCCGGCCGCTGAGATACGAGACGGCACGGGCCACGTCCTCGAGGGCCAGGCCGCGTAGGTACTCGGCCACGAGCCGCCGCTTCTCGAGGCGCCCGGGGCTCCTCGCCACCCGCTCACGTAGCGTCGCGAGGTCGGAGAGGAGGGCCATCGCTCAAGCGTAGGCTCGTGATTGCGGCAGAGCAACAAAGCGCCCAGGGACGCGGGCCTTGCAGACAAGCGCGATTATCTACTTGAGGCAAGGGAAATGATATGTTGCCGTTGTGCGGGACAACGAACGATTTCTGTCTTTCTTATGGGCAATTAGCCACGAATGGGCCACGCGTTTGAGTGGCGCGGCCTCAGTGTTCCTCACTGTTCTTGCGTTTCTGCTAGCGCTCGTCTTCCCTTCCCATTGGGTGACGCTGATGCCCGCCGCAGCGGCAGTCTTCTGCGGAGTGCATGCCACTTATGAAGTCTGGCGGCGTGAGCGTCAACGGGGGAATGCGCTTAGTGCTCACGTGCGCGAACTTGAGCGTGCGCTATCTCCCGCGCTCGATCTCGTGTGGGATCCTACATGCCTCTCGTGTAGCGCGACTCGGACTAATCCAGCCAAAAGGACCCTTGAGATATGGATACGAGTGGGAGTGCGAGCCGTCGGTGGCCGAACCGTACAAAACGCTAGGATCAAACTGAAGGAACTTGAGCTGCCCAATGGGAGCCGGCACCGACTCGTGCTTCCTTCTCCGTTGCGGGTCACGGGAGATACGTCACTTGAAGGCCAGCCGATAGGCGTCAATCCTAGCCTAGATAGTGACCATGCCGTGCACGTTGACCTACTGACGCAGACACTTCGAGACACAACATTCCTGTTCCATCTCGCTCCTCCGCAGGATCCTGTCAAGTATTTCTCTACATTTGGCGAATACCGAGGGATTCTGACGGCGGAGGGGCTCGATACACCCACGCAAAGATTTCGATTCTCGCTCGACTTTTCGTCCGGTCCTAACCCTCGGCCCGCCGTGACCATTGCCGGCGACAAGACATGAGATTTGCCTGTTTTCTGGTCTTGATTGACGAGACTACGAAACGTCAGTGCCGTGCTTCCGAGCAGCTTCAACACACCGTGAGGGCTTGATGTTCGGCTGGCGCGCGCGTCTCGGCGTGTTACTTCCACCCGGGAATCCGACCGTGGAGCCCGAGCTCTACGGCATGGCGCCGCCGGGCGTCAGCCTTCACTTCGCGCGTCTGGAGGCGCCGCCCTCGATCGGTCCGCCCGGCGGCGCCGCGGGGATGGAGGAGCGCACGCGCGCGTATCGCGAGGGGCTGGCGGGCCCGGCGACGGCGCTTGGCGAGGTGCGCCCCGCCGTGGTCATCCTGGCCCACACGGCATCGAGCTACGCCCTGGGCTTCGGCAACGAGCAGCCGCTCATCGAGCGCATCGCGTCCTTGACCGGCGCCCCGGCGCTCCTGGCGGCGCACGCGGTGCTAGCGGCGCTCCAGCACCTGGGCGTGAAGCGGCTCGCGCTCGGCACGCCGTACCCGGAGTCGATCAGCCGGCTGGGCAGGGCCTACTGGGAGGCGGCCGGCTTGCAGGTCGTCGGCTATCACCGGCTCGCCGGCGTGCAGGACATCTACGCCGAGAGCGAGGAGCGTGCGGATCTTCTCGCGCGCCAGGCCGACGTGCCCGCGGCCGAAGCCGTGCTGCTGAGCGGCACCGGGCTCCCCACCGTCGCCGTCCTCGAAAGGCTCGAGCGCGACCTCGGCAAGCCGGTGATCAGCAGCAACCAGGCCTGTCTCTGGCAGGCGCTGCGGCTGGCCGGCGTGCGCGAGGTCATCCCCGGCTTCGGTCGCCTTCTCCGTTCGATCAGCTGATCCGGGAACGGCCCCCGTAACGGCGCTCGCGCAGGTCCGCCCTGGCCTTGTGGGCCAGCATGCCCTCGATCTCGCAGATGCGGACCACCATCGGCGCCACGCGCGCGCGGTGCTCGAGCCGCTTTGCGCCCGATGGTCAACAGCAGGAGCCGATCGCGTGTGCGCGCTTGACCGCTGGGGTAGCCTAAGGTTTATGGGCGTCCCGGAATTATGGCACCCCAGGGCTCGCGACGTTGAGAGACCACGAAGGCACCCTGGCTCAGCTCCCACCGTTCAAGAATTGAAGGAGAAACGACAATGAATCCAGTTGTTCATTTTGAGATGCCGGCCGAAGACAGAAGCCGGATGCGAGCGTTTTATGAGAGCACCTTCGGCTGGAAGACAGAGCAGCTTGGGCCGGATATGGGAGACTATGTTCTCGTGACCACGACGGAGACTGACACGAGCCGCCGCCCGAAGATGCCGGGCATGATCAATGGTGGTTTTTATCCGAAAAGGAACGACTGGCCGGCTCAGTATCCGTCCGTAGTTATCGCCGTGGATGACATCAAAGCATCCATGAAGAAAGTCGCAGATGCCGGCGGCAAAGTACTTGGCGAGCCCATGGAGCTACCACGCTACGGTCTCTACGTGTCATTCTTTGACAGTGAAGGCAACCGTGTCAGCATGATGCAGCCGGATCAGCGCTGGGTGAGCAAGGGGAAATGACCTCATGTCCAATATCACCACATGCCTATGGTTTGAGAAACAGGCAGAAGAAGCAGCGAACTTTTACGTGAGGGTTTTCGCCGAGGGCGGCCGCAGCGCCAAGATCGGCAAGATAGCCCGGTACGGAGAATCGGGAGCGAAAGCTTCCGGGCAACGGAAGGGTGCAGTCATGACCGTCGAGTTTGAACTGGATGGCCAGAAGTTTCTGGGCTTGAACGGTGGCCCTCTCTTTCAGTTCAGCCCAGCCACATCGTTTGTCGTGAACTGCGAGACGCAGGAAGAAATTGACTACTTTTGGGCCAAGCTCGGTCAAGGCGGCAAGGACGGACAATGCGGCTGGATTGAGCATGATACGTTCGGTGTCTCCTGGCAAATAGTGCCTGCAGTTTTAGGCGAACTTGTGAGTGATCCCGATCCCGTCAAAGCTGAAAGCGTCATGACAGCGATGCTGTCGATGAAAAAACTGGATATGGAGGCTCTGAAGAAAGCATCTGGCAGAAAGTAAGAGCACAAAGAATACGCGCCGGCCACCCGGCTCGCCCGGCGCCTGGTGCCGACCGGGTTCGTCGCTGACCTCCTGAGCCGGGTCCGTCGTCCTCTTGTACACCGGATCAGGCGGCACGTCATGGCGGCGACCCGCGACCTTTGAGCTGCTTGCCCATCCCACACATGACGGCGCAGAATCGCCCTATGGAACGGTCTGTGCCGGTTGCGGAGAGGACGTCGCGGACACCGTTACGCTTCTTCGACTTCAGTTTCAGCAAGCACCGCTCGCGCCGCGTCTGCCGTAGAACTCGTCGCGAGATGGGGCAGCTCATGCCCTGGGGCGGGGCCCCGCGGACGGGCGGGCTGAGTCTGGGCCGCCGCCGTGGAACCCGCGACTGGCAGCAGAACGGCCAGGACGACCCGAAGGCTCAGGTGGAGACGGTGGACGAGCCGAGTCGTCTGGGCACTCTGGCGTGCGGCATCGTCGTGGAGCGGAAAGGAAGTGGCCGCAAGCTTGGTGCGGAGATCGCCATTCGTGAGATCACCGTCGCGCTCACCCCCTCAGAGACCGAGATACGCGGTCTTGAGCGCGGGGTCGTCGAGCAGCGCCGGCCCCGTCCCTTCCATCACGAGGGCTCCGCGCTCGAGGACATAGCCCCGATGGGCCATGCTGAGCGCCTGCTGGACGTTCTGCTCCACCAAGACGATGGTCACGCCCTGCCGGTTGATCCGATCGAGCGCCTCGAAGAGGCGGCGGACCATCATGGGGGCGAGCCCCCACGAGGGCTCGTCGAGCATAAGGATACGCGGACGGGCCATCAGCGCGCGCGCCGTCGCCAGCATCTGCTGCTCGCCGCCCGAGAGCGTGCTGGCGATCTGCTCTTGGCGCTCGGCGAGAACCGGGAACAGTTCGAGGATCATCGTCAGAGACTGGGCGCGCTGGGCGCGGGCGGCGGCGACATGGGAGCCGACGACCAGGTTCTCGGCGACGGTGAGATGGCTGAAAAGCTGGCGGCCCTCCGGCACTTGCACGACACCCTTCTCGACGACCCGGTGCGGGGGGAGCCCGTGGATCGGCTCGCCGCCGAACATCACCTCGCCGGCGAAGGGCGCGAGGAGCCCGGAGATGGTGCGCAGGAGCGTGGTCTTTCCGGCGCCGTTCGAGCCGACGACGGTCACGATCTCCCCCTCGTCCACGGAAAGCGAGATGCCGTGGAGCACGGAGACGTCCTTGTAGCCCGAGTGGAGCCCTCGCACCTCAAGCAGCGGCATAGTCCTCTCCGAGGTAGGCCGCGATGGCCCGCGGATCTCGCGCGACCTCGGCCGGAGCGCCCTCGAGCAGCTTCTCACCCCGGTGCATGAGCGCGACGCGCTCGCAGAGCGACATCACCGCCTTCATGTCGTGTTCGACGAGAATGATGGCGAGGCCGCGACGGTCGCGGACCTCGCGCAGAAGGCCGAGGAGGTGCGCCTTCTCCGTCGCGTTCAGCCCCGCGATGGGCTCATCGAGGAGCAGGAGGCGCGGCCCCGTCGCGAGGGCGCGGGCGACTTCCACGCGCTTGCGCTCGGCCACGGTCAGCTCGTGGCCGAGGACGTCACGTCGGTGCGCGAACTCTACCGTGTCGAGCGCCTCGAGGGCGACGCGCCGAGCCTCGCGCGTGCTCCGCACGCGGCAGAACGCACCGACCATCACGTTGGCGAGCACGGTGCTCTCCGGGAAGGGCTTGGTCACCTGGAAGGTCCGGCCGATGCCGAGCGCGCAGGCCTGGTCGGGGCGGAGTCCGATGAGGCTCTTTCCCGCGAAGGCGATCTGGCCGGCATCCGGCTGGAAATAGCACGCCGCCATGTTGAACACCGTGGTCTTGCCCGCCCCGTTCGGCCCGATGAGTCCGAGGATCTCGCCGTCGGCGACGGTGAGGTCGAAGTCGTTGACGGCGACGAGTCCGCCAAAGCGCTTGGCGAGCCCGCGAATCTCGAGCAAGGGCGCGGACGTGGCGGCCCGCGCTCGGATCGGTGACAGTGGCGCCGGCGGCGCCGGCTCCGGGGCGCCCGGAGCCTCGGCGGGCCGGCCGCGCGTGGTGAGCCCGAGCCCTGCCTCGATCCGCGCGAGCAGCGCCATGAGCGGGTCGTGGAGCCCCTTGGGGAGGAACAGAATCACGAGCATCATCACGAGGCCGTAGAGGAAGAGGTGCAAGCCGGCGTAGGTGCCGCCCAGCTGGCCGCGGATGATCTCGCTCGTGGGGCTGAGGAGGATGGAGCCGATGACAGGGCCGAGCACGGTCTGCCAGCCGCCGATGAGGCCGACGAGGGCGATCTCGATGGCGAGGTCGACGCCGAGGAGGCGCGTCGGGTTGACATAGCGGAAGTACTGGGCGTAGAAGGTGCCGCCGAGGGCGGTCAGGAAGCAGCTGATCGCCATGGCGATCAGGTTGTAGGTCGTGATGTTGATGCCGAGTGACTCGGCGGCGTCGCGGTCGCCGCGGATCGCCGCCAGGTAATAGCCGATCCGCATGCGGTTCATCGAATGGCTCACGAGCACGGCCAGGCACATCATCGCGAGGCCGACGTAGTAGTACGGCACCTTGCCTTCGAACTGGAAGATCGCCGGCGCCTCGCCCCTGAGCGGGATGAGCAGTCCCATCGCCGCGCGCAGCGGCAGCCCGAACGGTCCCGTTTCCGTGTTCTCCACGTAGATCCGGAGGATCTCGGTGAAGGCGATGGTGGTGAGCGCGAAGTAGGGCCCGCGGAGGCGGAAGGCGGGCCAGCCGACGACGACGCCCACCGCCGTCGCCAGGAGCGCTCCCGCCAACATCCCGAACCAGGGCGTGACCCCGAGCTCCATGAAGAGGAGCGTGGAGGTGTAGGCGCCGATGCCGAGGAAGGCCGAGTGCCCGAGCGAGAGCTGCCCGGCGAGGGCGACGAGGCTCCACGCGCTCGCGAGGAAGGCGAAGTAGAAGATCAGGATGAAGATATGCAGATAGACGATGTCGCTGACGACGAGCGGGACGGCGGCGAAGACGGAGAGGGCGGCGACGATGAGCGCCCGGTCGAGGGGGGAGGCGCTCATACGTCGAGCGTTCCCATGAGCCCCCGCGGTCGCGTCAGGAGGACGACCGCGAAGAGAACAAAGGAGAAGATCGCGGCGGCGGTGGCGGGCACGAACTGCGCGGCCACGGACTCGACCACGCCGAGGACGAGGCCGCCGACAAGGGCTCCCGGCACGCTGCCGAGCCCGCCCAGCACCACCGCCATGAACGATTTGATGGCGAGGGGCGGGCCCATGGCCGGGTTGACGTAGTAGAAGGGCACGATGGCGGCGCCCGCGATGGCGAGCACGGCCGTGCCGAGGCCGAAGGTGACGTTGTAGACGCGGTAGACGTTGACGCCGCAGAGCGCGGCCGCCTCGCGGTTCTGGCCGACCGAGCGGATGGCGGTGCCGAACTCGGTGCGCTTCAGGAGCCACGCGAGCCCGCCCGTCATGACGAAGGCGAGGACGAAGACAAGCGTGCGCGGGATGGAGAGATCCATGAAGAAGAAGGGGAACGTGCCGGAGCCGAACGTGACCGTCGCGCCGCGGTAATCGGCGCGGAAGAACAGCAGGGCGAGGTTGGACAGGACGAGGTCGAACCCGGCCATGAGGAGGAGTACGCCGAGCGGCTCGATGACGAGGGCGCGCTCGCGCACGAACATGGGGCGGATCAGCACGTTCTGCACGGCATAGCCAAGGACGAAGAAGAGCGGTCCCACGATGGGGATGGAGAGGTATGGGTTGACGCCGAGCAGCGCCCACAGCCAGTAGCTCGCGTACATGGCGGCCATGAGGAGGCTGCCATGGGCGAAGTTGACCACCCGGACGATACCGAAGATGAGGCTGAGCCCGATCGCGATGGCTCCGTAGAAGCCGCCGAGCAGCAGGCCCGTCACGAGCGATTGGGCGAGTGTCTCGATCATGAGGCGCTCTCCTGTCCGGCGAGGTGCCGCGGGATGAGGGAAGTGAGGGCGGCCGCGCGCGCCGCCCTCACTCCGGGATCGGCTCGATTCCGGCGATTACTTGCGGTCGGCCCAGCGCGGCACCGGCCACACCGGCTTCGCGCCCGCCTCACGGAACTCGGTGGGCGCGAGGATCGTGCGCCGGCCGTTCAAGTTCTGGCTGATGAGCCCGTGGGAGTTGGTGTTCTGGCCCTGGGTGTCGAACTTGATCCGGGTGATGCCGCGAATGAGGGCGGGGCAGTAGGTCTGGCCCCCCGCCTTGCGCGCGATGGTCTGGCACTTGTCCACCGAGATGTCGGTGGCGGCGACGGCGTCGCGGATATTGCTCCGGTACTTGGCGAGGTCGGGATCGTGCTTGGCCCGCTCGAGCACATCCTTGACGAGGTACATGGTGCCGTAGCCCGCCGCGACATACGAGTTCATGTCGAAGCCGATCTTGGGCTTGGCCTTCTCGTTGATCGACGGGTACCACGGCCGCTTAGAGGCGAGGATGTCCCAGTCCTCCTGGACCCACATGTAGGCGACGCTCTGCGGGGGCACCGCCTTGTAGAAGGCGGGGTCCTCGCTGCCGGCGCCCACCGACATGAAACCGAACGGGATGTCGAGCTTCTGCTCCATGATCTGTTTGGAGAACAGGATGTGGTCCGGCGTGTACAGGCAGCCGATCAGGTAATCGGGCTTGGCCGCTTTGATCTTCAGGATCTGCGCGGTGAAGTCGGACTGGTTGGGCGGGTAAGACTCGTCGAGGATGACCGGATAGCCCGCGGCCGGAAACATCTTCTTGACGAAGGTGGCGGTGGAGCGGCCCCAGTCCGTGCCCTCGTAGAGCATGGCAATCGTCTTGGGCTTCTGGCCGGTCTCCTTCGCGAACAGCCCCACGGCTTCCAGGATCTCCTTGACGTCGTAGCTTGCCTTGTTGAAGTCGCGGAAGACGTACTTAAAGCCGCGTTCGGTGATCTCGTCCTTGACGGCGACGTTGACGATCCACGGCGTCTTGTAGCGCTCGGCAACCTCGGTGGCGGGGAAGGTCACGCCGCTCTGGAAGGCGCCGAGGAGGAGGGCAGCCTTCTCCTGTGTCACCACCCGCTCCGTCTCCGCCATGCCGCCGTCGGGCGTGCTCTTGCTGTCGCCGAAGACCAGCCTGATCTTGGCGCCGCCGAGCGACTTGATGCCGCCCTCGGCGTTGATCTCCTCGGCGGCGATCTCCGCGCCCGCCCGGACCTGGCCGCCCTGCGTGGCGGCGGCGCCCGACAGCGGCAGGACCTCGCCGACGATGACCTCCTTCACCGGCGCTTGGGCGGTCGCGAGGGTGCCCATCACTGCACCGGCGAGCAGGACCGCGACAGCGAACAACCACGTGGGGATGGAAGAGAAACGATGTGTTGTCGACATGGGTCGGCCTCCTTTGGCGCGATCGGTGCGTGTCCTCAGGGGCATGGCTCGGGTTGCGCGCAATCTATGCCGCGCTTCGCGCGGTGTCAAGGACACCTCGCGCGCCGTCTCGTCCGGCTCGGTCCGTGGGGTGCGTAGTCCACCGAGCACGCGGTCGATGACGTCCCTCGTGGAAACCCGGCGTCGCGGCGACCGTCGATGACGCTGCTGCCCGAGACGAGAGCGGAGCGTGAGCGTAGATAACATAACGGAAGTCGTCGGCCGTCATACGTTCACATCGGCAACGTACTCGATTCCGAGCAGCTCAACATGTTCGACGCGCTCGCTGTCGCGGTAGTGTGCGCCGATAGGTTCGGCGATCAGAAGTCAGGGATCAGCGACGCAGCGTGAGGTGGTTGAGTCTTGAGCGCGATCCACCCACGAGGACTGAGAGGAGGTGAAGCTCCGCTTCAAGGGCCCTAGGTGGGGCACGAGCTGTTCAAGAGCGATGCGGAAGTCCTCCAGCTTCTTGTGGAGCGAATTGACGACTCGCTCGATCCGGGCGAGTCGGACGTCAGGGGAGCGAACAGCGTAAAGAGCAGAGCGGCCATGGCCAGCCGAAGGCATAGTGTAATTCTTTCGCATACCGTTCCCACGGAAGCGCGATTCCGTGCTGCCTGTCAACTCACAGCAGCTCACCCGCGCCGTCCGCATCTAGCGCAGGGGGCGCCAATAAGAAAGGGGAGTGGAACACTCCCCGGAGTCTGAAAGGTGTAACTCAGTCGGTGGGACTCTGTTGCAGAGGCGTGACGCGCTTATCGATCTCATCGAGGACTTCGTCCTCTTCGTCATCTTCATAATCGATCACATCTGTATGAGCTCGCTCCGCTGCGTGTCGTAGGATGGTTCCGTATCGCCTCACGACACGATCCGCGCGGCCTGTAGTGCCATATAGGTGGTGTAGCCGCCGGAGAGGTTACGGGGCCGATATCCGCGTTGTGCCAGGAATCGGGTGGCGTAGTACGCCCGCTGCCCCACGCCACAGGAGAGCCAGATCTCGCGGTCCTTCGGCCGAGCACGTTCTCGGCAAGCATGCCCGCGAGATTCACCGGGTCCTTCGCCGCTCCGAACTGGGGCGCGTAACAGAGCTCCGCCTCGGCGAGATCATGCACCGTCCCATTGAACTGGATGGCGGTGGCGATGACGTCGATACGCTTCTCGACACCCTCCATGCCCACCGCCTGCGCACCGAGGATGCGACCGTCCGGCACGGAGAACAGCAGCTTGAGATGTATCGGATGCGCTCCGGGGTAGTAACCCGCGTGATGGCCGGGATGCAGATATACCTTCTGAAAGCCGCCGACACCGGCGCGCCGTAGGCCCTTCTCACTGGCGCCGGTCGAAGCGACGATCATTCCCAAGATGCCCACCACCGCCGTCGCCTGAACGCCACGGAAACGGCTGGAGCGGCCGGCGATGCCCTCGGCCGCAATCCGGCCTTGGCGGTTGGCAGGTCCGGCCAACGGCAGCACGGTCTCTTGACCGGTGAGGACATCTTGCACCTCGACGGCGTCGCCCATGGCCCAGATGCGCGGATCGGGCGTGCGCATCTGTGCATCGACCACGATACCGCCGTGCGGCCCGATCGGCAGCCCCGCGGCCTTGGCCAGCGCCGTTTCCGGTCGCACACCCAGAGCGAGAATCACAAGATCCGCAGGCAGATGCAGGCCACTCTCGGAAACCACGACCAATTCGGATCCGTCTCCGGTTTCGATGCGCGCCAGACCGTCACTGAGGTGCAGCCGAACACCTCGCGCTTCGAGGTGGCGGCTAACCGGAACCGCCATCTCCGCATCGAGCGGCGGCATCACCTGCGGCACCTTTTCCAGCAGCGTCACGCCGAGCTTGCGGTGCACCAGGTTCTCGACCATCTCGAGGCCGATGAACCCGCCACCGATGACGACTGCCGTCTGCGCGTTGCGCTCCGTGATCCAGGCGCGGATCCGCCGCGTATCGGGAATGCTGCGCACGGCAAAGACGCCGGGAAGGTCGACACCGGGCAGCGCGGGTCGAATGGGCGCTGCACCCGGGGAGAGCACGAGGACGTCGTAACGCTCCCGCCGCGCCGCTCCGGTATGGACGTCACGTACGGTCACCAGCTGCCCCGCACGATCAATGGCAGTGACCTCCGTGTCGGTGTACACGGCGACGTTGAACCGCTCACGAAAAGTCTCCGCCGACGCCACCAGAAGCTTGCGCTCGTCCGCAATGACGTTGCCGACGAAGTACGGAAGCCCGCAGTTGGCGAACGAGACGTACGGTCCGCGGTCGAAAACGACGATTTCGGCCGACTCGTCCAACCGGCGCAGGCGCGCCGCACACGAGGCGCCACCGGCCACCCCGCCGACGATGAGGACGCGACGCCGTTCACCATGCTGCGATTGCGTGTCGTGGCTCATGTGCACTCCGATCGAAGTAATTTGTCTACCCTCGTAGCATAGGATCGTGAAATGGACATTCGACGATTTCGGAATCTAGACAACCCAGTCCGAGGGTGCGCTAGCGCGCTGTCCCCTCTACCAAGCATTGCCTGGCGCACGATAAGATGCCTCGGGCCCCAGTGTCGTCCGCATACCTACTGCGGAGCCACCGGAGTTCTTGGATGAGACCCGGGAGGAATCGGCCAACCTGGTCTTCAGGATAGGGAATGCTGCGTCCTCGTTGCCCCGGGCGGCATCCAATACATCCCAGAACGCGTCATCCAAGAGACTCATACCCAGCCTCCGCGTGAGTCTCTGACCGGCATGCAGGGCCCGCATCGCTAGACCAATTGTAGTCGAGTTTCCACCAACTGGCTGGTCCCACGAAGACTCAGGTCGAGATGAACAGATCTCTGGACCGACACACGGCGTCGTTCATCATACATTTACTTAGACATCAATAGGCTCGACTTGCGGGCGACACACTAGGAAGCAAGTCATGAACATCGTGATTATTGGCTGAAGCGGGCTCATCGGAACAAAGCTTGTGAACAAGCTTCGCCAGCTTGATCATGACGTAGTGGCGGCGTCACCCCCTCCGGCGTCAACACCATCACGGGTAAGGGACTGGCTGAAGCGCTTGCAGGCACCCAGGTTGTCGACGTGTCAAACTCGCCTTCGTTCGAGGACCCGGCAGTTATGAATTTCTCCCAGACGTCGAGTCGTAACCTACTTACCGCGGAGGCTGCCGCCGGTGTGGGACATCACATTGCGCTGTCAGTCGTCGGTACCGAACGCCTGCTTGAGAGTGGTTTCTTCCGCGCGAAGATGGCCCAAGAAGACCTGATCAAGGCCTCCACGATTCCCTATACGATCGTCCGCGCAACACAGTTCTTCGAGTTCATTATGGCTATCGCCGAATCGGGCACCGACGGGCACACGGTTCGCCTGTCGCCTGCCCTTGTGCAGCCCATCGCGGCGGATGACCTCGCTGGCGCACTGGCCGACATCACAGTCGGGGCGCCGGTGAACGGCACGCTCGAGGTGGCCGGTCCCGAACCGCTGCGTCTCGACGAACTCGTCCGGCGGGTCTTGAGCGCGAACAAAGACGCACGTACGGTGACTACAGACGTCCACGCACGTTCGTGAATAGCGGGCGAGCCCGACGACAGATCGAACGCCGGGCTCAGAGCGCCGCCGCACCGTACCCGAGATACAGTCGCTTGACCTCGGGGTTCTGGAGCAGGGACTGCCCGGTGCCCTCGAACCGGTTCCGCCCCAGCTCCAGGACATATCCCCGATCGGAGATCTCCAGCGCCCGCGCAGCGTTCTGCTCCACCAGCATCACCGTGAGACCGTCTCGCGCCAGCTCGACGATCCTGTCGAAGACCTCGTCGACGAAGCGGGGACTGAGGCCGAGCGACGGCTCGTCGAGCATCATCATCTTCGGCCGCATCATGAGAGCGCGTCCCATAGCCAGCATCTGCTGCTCGCCGCCGCTCATCGAGCCGGCCAGCTGACGGCGGCGCTCCCGGAGCCGGGGGAACAGGGAGAAGACGTACTCCAGGGACGCGTTGATCTTGGCCTTGTCCCGCTCGAGGTAGGCGCCCATCGCGAGGTTCTCGCTCACGGTCATCGGGCCGAACACGACGCGGCCCTGGGGCACGTACCCGAGCCCGAGGCCGAGGATGCGGTGGGGCTGCTGGCCGACCAGATCGTGCCCGTCGAACACGATCTGGCCGCCGAGGTAACTGATGAATCCCATGATGACCTTGAACGTGGTCGACTTGCCCGCCCCGTTGGGGCCGATCACCGAGACCACCTCGCCCGCGATCACGTGGAGCGACACACCGTGGAGGATCTGGAGGGATCCGTAGCCGGCCTCGACGTCGTGGAGCGCGAGGAGCGCCATGCTAGCGGGACTCCAACGAGTTCTGTCGAAACCTCGCCCACGACCCCGGAGTGCCGGCCCAAATAACGAGCCAGACGAGGCCCATGGCGAAGTTAGTTGGGCCGGCACTAGCTCATCCGAGGCGCGCCCGGGACCGGTCCCGCGTCATCCGGGCGCCGGCGGCGGCCGAAGTAGGCCTCGAGGACGCGCTCATCACGCTGGATCTCGGCCGGCGGCCCCTCGGCGATCTTCACGCCGTAGTCCATGACGAAGACCCGGTGGCAGTGGTTCATGATCACGTTCATGTCGTGCTCGACGATCACGATCGTCTTGCCCTGCTCCTGCAGCCGGTGGATGTGCTCGAGCAGCTGGTGGAGCAGCGTCCGGTTGACGCCGGCAGCCGGCTCGTCGAGCAGGATCAGGTCGGGATCGGTCATGAGCGCCCGGGCGAACTCCAGGAGTTTCTGCTGCCCGTAGGAGAGCCGCCCGCCGTACTCGGCGCAGAGATGCCCGAGGTTGACGAACGCGATCAGCTCCGCGGCCCGCTCGCGCGCGACCCGATCGGGCACGCGGAGCCCGGTCACCGACAGCATGTTCTCGAGGACGGTCATCTCGCGGAAGATCCGCGTGATCTGGAACGTCCGCGTGATGCCTTTGCGAAAAATCTGGTAGGGCTTGAGGCCGGCGAGGCTCTCCCTCTTGTAGATCACCTGACCGGAGTCGGGCGTCGTGAGCCCCGTGAGCAGATTGAAGGTCGTCGTCTTGCCCGAGCCGTTGGGACCGATGAGCCCGGAGATCTTGCCGTGGGGGACGACGAAGCTGCAGCCGTCCACGGCCCGGACCCCGCCGAAGGTCTTTCGGAGGTCGCGGGCTTCCAGGACGATCTGGTCTACGCTCTCTTCCATCAGTGGACCATGCCCTTGCGGATCCAGCCCCGGTCGATGGCGAAGCCCACGAGGCCTCGTGGCAGGAAGCGCGCGACCAGGACGATGAAAAGGCCGTACGCGATCAGGTGGGCCGTCGGGAAGTTGACCCAGGTCAACTCCTGGGCCGTATAGAGCAGGACCGCGCCCAGGATGGGACCGATGACCGTGCCCTTGCCGCCGAGCATCGACATGAGCGCCATGGCGATGGTGATCTGGACGAAGAACACCGCCGGCGGGTCGATATAGAGGACCTTGTAGGCCTGGATGCCGCCGGCCACGGCCGGGAACACCGCAGAGAGCACGAACGCCGCCAGCTTGTAGAGCGTGGCGTTGATCCCGAGCGCCTCGGCTGCCCCCTCGTCCTCCCGGATGGCGTTGAGGCGGACGCCGAACCGGGAATGCCCGACCGCGTAGGCGACCACGATCGTCAGCAGCATCAGCGCCAGCATCGCGAAGTAGGTCTCCATGGACGTCTCGGCGCTCGGCAGGCTGATGCCGAGCCCGCCGTGGGTCAGGCTGTCCCACACGGTGACGACGACACGCGTCCCCTCCGCCGCGCCCAGCATGGCGATCGCAAAGTAGGGCCCTTTGAGGCGCAGCACCGGATAGCCGATCGCGATCCCGACAAGCGCGGCGACCGCGGCGCAGACGCCAAGCGCGGGGAGCCAGAACCAGCCATAGTCGGCCACCAGGATGGCGCACGCGTAGGCGCCAATCCCGTAGAACGCCACGTGGCCGAACGATGTATAGCCGGTGAAGCCGCTGATGATGTTCCAGGACAGCGCGAGGACGACGTACATCATCGTGAACAGCACGAAGGAGCGGAGGTAGACGCTGAGCGCTGGAGGGAGGAGCGCAAGCGAGATCCCACACGCGCCCACGAGGGCCAGGTTCCGCAGGTGCTCGCGCCACGTCACCGCGCCGGCTCAGCCTTCCTTGACGCCCATGAGCCCACCCGGGCGGATCAGGAGGACGAAGATCATCAGGCCGTAGGCGGCCAGCTCGACCATGGCCGTCCCGTTGGGGACCATGAGCGAGACGAGGTTCTCGAGAACGCCCAGCATGAGCCCACCGATCAGCGCGCCCACGTAGTTGCCGCGGCCGCCGAGGATGACGATGGCGAAGGCCTGCAGCGTGTAGACGACGCCCGTCTCGGGGTTGAATCCGAACTGGATGGACACGAGCGCCCCGCCCGCCACGGCCAGCGCCGCCGCGAGACCGGTCGTGATCAGGTAGATCCAGCGCACGTTGATGCCGCACACCATGGCGACCTCGGCGTTCAGTGCGGTCGCGCGGACGGCCTTGCCCAGCCGGGTCAGCTTCAGGAACAGGTACACGGCGATGGAGATCAGCACCGCCATCGCGAAGCTGATCATCCGGTTCCGGCCGACCGCGATGGTGCTGGTGAGCTGGATCGTGCCCGGAGCGTACGGGATCGTCCGGAAGTCCGTGGTGAAGATCAGCTCCACGGTGTAGATCATCGTGAGGCCGAGGCCGAAGGTGATCAGGAGCCCCGTCAGCTCGGGCGCGCCGACGGCGGCGTTGAGCAGCAGCTTCTGCACCGCCACGCCGAAGAGGAACGCGACGGGCAGGGTCAGGAATAGCGACAGCAGCGGATCGATGCCGAGGTAGAAGAAGGACACCCACGTAAGGTAGGCGCCCATCATCACCATCTCGCCGTGGGCGGCGTTGATGATGCGCATCACCCCGAAGATCAGCGTGAGGCCCACGGCGAACATCGCGTAGACCCCGCCCTGCATGACGCCGCCGACGACGACGGTGGCGAGGGTCCTCAGCCACGCCGCATCGGCGCGCGCCGTGCCGGCCCAGACGCCCACCAGGAAAGGCAGGGCGTAGGCGCACGCGAGAAAGGCGCCGAGTAGGTACAGGCTGCGAACGTCGCTGCGCTCCATGGGTCAGAGCGGGGTTAGCGCGCGCGATTCCGGCCCGGGGCTACCGCTTGCTCCACTCCGGCATCGGCAGCTCGGGCTTGGCCTCCGCCCACTTCTCCGGCCATACGACGCGACGCTGGCCCTTGAGGATCTGGAAGGTAAGGCCCTCGGCGGCGTTCATGCCCTTGGCGTTCACCTTGTAGCGGCCAAAGACCGTCTGCACGTCGATCGTGGCCATGGCCTCGCGCAGCTTCTCATTGTCGAAGGCGCCGGCCTTCTTGACCGCGGACTCGGTCGCCTGCAGCGCCCCGTAGGTCGAGCCGGCGTGGTAATTCGGCTTCTCATTGAAGCGCTTCTCGTACGCCGCGATGTACTCGTCCATGCCCGGGTGCTTGAGGATCTTGGGCAGCGGCTCCCACTGGCTGAAGCCCAGGACGTACTCGGCCGTGCTGCCGAGCTGCTCGGGGAAGTTCGGCAGCCCTGGGCCGACCGTGCTCGAGTACAGCTTGAAGTTCATGTTCTGCTCGCGCATCTGGCGGAGCTGGGCGGCGGCGTCCGCGAAGTAGCTGTTGGAAAAGACCGCCTCGGCGCCGGCCGCCTTGATCTTCTGGAGCAGCGCGGTGAAGTCGGTCTGCTTCTGCGGGTAGTTCTCCTCGACAACGATGTCGATGCCGAGCTGCTTGGCCCAGTCCTTGGCGCCCTTGCCCGACTGGCGGGGAAAGAGGCTGTCCTCGCCGATGACGGCAGCCTTCTTCACCCCAATCTGCTTGGCGAGGTGCACCGCGCCCTTCTGATAGTCCTCGGCGACGGCTACGATGTTGAAAATGTAGCGCCGCCCCTTCTCCCAGATAGGGCTCGACGACGCTCCGTAGGCGACGAACGGCATCTTGTAGCGCTCGGTGACGTTGGCGACCGCCTCGGTGATGCCGCTCGAGTAGGGACCGAGGACCAGGTCGACCTTGTCCTCGGTGATCAGCTTCTCGTAGAGCTTGATCGCGGACTGAGTGTCGGACTTGTCGTCGAGCAGGATGAGCCGGACCTTGTGGCCCAGGAGGCCGTCGCGGGCGTTCATCTCGTCGACCCACATCTTGATCGAGTTGACCTGGCGGCCCGCCGGCTCGGCGTAGCGGCCGGTCTGGGAGATCGCGCCGCCGACGAGCGCCTCGTTGTTCGGGCGGTGGTTGGCCCAGGCCGGGCCGGCGCCGGCCAGGAGCAGCACCGCCAGAGCGCCCACGAGAGTCCGGATCGTCGTCATGTGCATTCCCTCAATGGTTGGAGGTCGACTACTTGAGGCGCGGGTCGAGCGCGTCGCGGAGGCCGTCGCCGAAGAGGTTGAAGCCGAGCACGGTGACGAAGATGGCGAGGCCGGGGAAGAGCGACAGCCAGGCGTTGGCCTGGATGAAGGACACGTTGGCCTTGAGGTCCCATCCCCAGCTCGGCGTCGGCGGCTGGGTGCCCAGGCCGAGGAAGGAGAGCGTGGCCTCCACGATGATCGAGGTGGCGATCCCGATGGTGGTGGTCACGATGATCGGGGCCAGGCAGTTCGGCAGCACGTGGCCGAACAGGATCCAGGGATCACGCACGCCGAGGGCGCGGCAGGCCTCGATGTACTCCTTTTCCTTGATGGAGAGCACGCTGCCCCGGACCAGGCGCGCGTAGATCGGGATGCGCGCGATGGCGATGGCGCCCGTGACCTTCATGGTGCCGATCAGCCCCGCCGTGGGCGTGAAGATGACCATCAGGATGATGACGAGCAGGTAGATCGGGAAGGCCAGGATCAGGTCCATCACGCGCATGATGCCCGTGTCGACCCGCCCCCCGTAGAATCCGGCCATCAGGCCGAAGGGCACGCCGACGAACAGCGCGAGCAGCACCGACGACACCCCCACGAGCAGCGAAATGCGCGTACCGTGGATGACGCGGCTCAGCATGTCGCGTCCGAGCTGATCGGTCCCCAGCGGATAGTCCCAGCTCGGACGCTCGAAGGTGTGGGTCTGATCGCTGGCGATCGGGCTCTGGGGCGCCAGCACGTCCGCGAAGATCGCCACGAACACCAGGATGACGACGATGCCCGCGCCCACCAGCGCGGCCGCGCTGCGCCGGAGCCGGCGCAGCCCCTGCACGAACGGCGATTCCGCGGGCCTGGCGCGGGCCCCCCAGACGACTCCGGTGGCCACGGGGAGGTCGGCCTCACCCAGGCTTCCTCCGCGGATCGGCCGCGACTTCGTGGGGAGCGCGTCGCCACCGTCGGCCATGGTCTCCTCAGGCGTACCGGATCCGGGGATCCAGGAAGGTGTAGGTCATGTCCACGAGGAAATTCATGACGACGAAGGCGAACGCCGTCAGCAAGGCGAAGCCCTGCACCTGCTGGTAGTCGCGCGCGATGATGGCCTCGATGCCGAAGGTGCCCAGGCCCGGCATGGCGAAGAGCGTCTCCACCACGATGGCGCCGCCGATGAGGAAGCCGATCTGGAGCCCCATCACGGTCACCGTGGGGATCAAGGCGTTTTTCAGCGCGTGCTTGAATATGATGGGCCGCTCGGAGAGGCCCTTGGCGCGCGCGGTGGTGACGTACTCGGTACGGATGACCTCCAGCATGCTCGAACGGAGGAGGCGCGTCAGGATGGCGGCCCGCCCCACCCCCAGCGCGATGGCGGGCATGAGGACGTGCTGCATGTTGCCCCAGAGGCTCGAGCCGCAGACCATCGTCGGGCACGTACCGGGCAGGTACACCCAGCCCGAGCTGGGGAGCAGGCCCCCGAGGCCGATGGAAAAGGCCAGGAGGAGGAGGATGCCGATGAAGAACTCGGGGATGGACACCCCGATCATGGCCACCGAGGTCGCCGTGTAGTCGGCCCAGGTGTTCTGGCGCAGGGCGCCGATGATGGCGGCGGGGATGGCGATGACCAGGGCCACCCCCATCGACAGCACGATCAGCTCGAGGGTCACGGGCAGGCGGATGAGCACGTCCTGGAGGACCGGACGCCCCGTGAGGATGGAGACGCCCCAGTCACCCTGCACGAGCTTGCCGAGCCAGATGGCGTACTGGATCACGATCGGCTTGTTCAGCCCGTAGGCCTCACGCGCCTTGATCGCATCATCCTCGGTGTAGGCATCGCCGAGGAGCGACACCACGGGATCGCCGGGGACCGATCGCATCATCACGAACACCACGAAGGTGATCGCGAGGACCGTCGGCACGATCTGGAGCAGCCGTCTCAGGATGTAAGTTCGCATGCGCCGCTCCGCCGGCGGCGATCACCCTCGTGAGGGCTGATCACCCGCAGCGTCCGCTCGGATCACTTGTCCAGCCAGACCTTGTGGTAGTGGACTTCGAACTCCGCGTTGTAGACGTATCCCTTCATCCACGGCTGCGCGACCATGTAGAAGGGCGAGCCCGAGATCGTGTTCCAGTACATGTTGTCGGCCATGTACTCGAGGAACTCTTTCGCGAGCGCCTTGCGCTTGACCGGGTCCAGTTCCTTCGCGTAGCGGGCGTAGTAGTCGTCGACCTTGGTGTCGGTGTGGCGCGGATGGCTCCACGCCGACGACTTGGTCGAGACGTAGGCGGTCGAGAGATACCCGTTGCTGTCGATGGTGAGCAGGGACAAGAGATCTTCGACGTACATGTCCCACGGGCCGTCCCCCAGGGTCGTGTTCATCCAGGACACCTTGTCTACCAGGCGGATGTTCGCGGTCACGCCGATGCGCGCCAGCTGTTCCTTGATGACCGTGGCGATGACGTTGAACACGCTCTTCTCGGTGTTGGTCATCAGCTCGAGGGTCAGCGGCTTCGATGGGCCGTAGCCCGCCTCGGCGAGGAGCGCCTTCGCCTTGGCCTGGTCGTGGGGGCACAGGTGGTTGACGTTCACCGATTCCAGCGTGCCCGGCGGCGCCATGCCGACCCAGGGCGTGGCCTGACCCTTGAACGCGATCTTCACGATCTCCTGCCGGTCGATGCCGTAGCAGCCGATCGCCTTGCGCACCCGGAGATCGCCGAAGATCGGATGCGGCGCGCGCTCCGGCGACATCGGCTTGCCGTCCTTCGGAACAGTCACCTTCATCGCCGCCAGCATCGGTGTCGTTTCCTTGCCCGTCATGATCTGCGCTTTCGGGTTCTGCGTCTTCATGGTATCGACGTGCTCCGGCGAGAACGAGGCGATGAAGTCGATCTCACCGGCCTTGAACGCCGCCATCTCGGTGACCGGGTCCTTGATCACCCGGATCATCACCTTGTCGAGATAGGGCAGCCCGGGCACGAAGTACTTGTCGAAGCGCTCCATGAGCAGGTGGCTTCCCTTCACCCACTCGACGAACTTGAACGGTCCGCATCCAACGATCGCCGCTGGCTTGCCCTGCTTCCGGTCGTCGGCCGTGTACTTCTGCGTCGCGGCCGGCGAGGCGAGGATCAGACCCGTCCGGTAGGCAGCGAGCATGTGAAGGAAGAAGACGTAGGGGTGCTTCAGGCGCACCTGCGCCGTCAGGGGGTCGAGCACCTCGACACTGTGCACCGGCTCGTAGAACGGCCGCATACCGGACTTGGTGGCCGGGTCTCTCATGCGGTCGATGGTGAACTTGACCGCCGCCGCGTCCACCGGCGTGCCGTCGTGAAAGAGGACGTTCTTGCGAAGCTTGAAGGTGTAGAGCAGGCCGTCCGGGGAGACCTGCCACGATTCGGCGGCGTCGCCCACGAACTTCCCGTCGGGGGTGATGTTCACGAGGCCGCACCCGACGTTCATGGCGACCCACATCATCTCGTAGCCAGGCGCGGTGTGGAAATCGAGATGGGCGATCTCGTTGCCGTAGGAGACCCGCAACGTGCCGCCTCGCTTCGGTGCCTGAGCATCGGCGCGAGGTGGCGCGGCGATCGTCCAAGTGAGGAAGGTCAGCATGACGAGTAAGCCTGCTACGAGAGGTCGTGAGCGCATGGCGTCGGTCCTCCCTGTCTCTTCGTACGGGCCGGACGCAACATCGACGAGTGGCGGTACTCTACAGCAATCGCCGGCTGTCAACAACAGCTCGAGAAGCCAACCAGCGAACAGGCTGCGTCAGGGGGGGGCGCCTCAGCCGATCCCTATTTGACCGAAATCCTTGACGCCGGCACCTTGCCTGCCCGTGTAGCGGGCCGCCGGCCGGTCGGCAGGATGTGATTGGGCCCAGGCTCTTGTCCGAGTAGGCCACCGCCGACTCTTCGCCCACGTCCCGAGCTTCCGAGTGCGCGTGAGCCAGTAGGGCGGTCTCCGCGGGCGCCGACTCGCGAATCTACTTCCTGAGCTTCAGGTCTTCGTAAGGCGCGGAGTAGGGGTGATAGGAGATGAGCCCGAGGCCGGATTCCTCGACGCGCGGGCCGACGGCGTTCAGGAAGCCCAGCTCCCAGAGCGGCGCGGCCGTGACCCGCTCGTGGAAGAGGCGCTGGATCTGGTGGAGCAGCGCCTCGCGGCGCTTGGGATCCAGCTCGCGGGCCTGCTGGAGATAGAGGTCGTCGATCCCCGGGTGGCTGCCCCAGACGTAGAGGCCGTCCTTGGCCATGTAGTTCTGGACGCGGGTGGCGGCATTGCCGAGGCCGCCGGCGCCCGCCTGGTGGATGGAGCGGATCTTCTTGTCCTTCCACTGGCTCAGGTAGGCCGCGCGCTCCATTGGGCGCACCTTGGTGCGGATGCCCACCGCGGCCAGGTAGTTGGCGATGGCCTCGGCCACGCTCGCGTAGGAGGCGTCGCACGCGTAGTCGCCCGCGTCGAAGCCGTTGGCGTACCCGGCCTCGGCCAGGAGCTTCTTGGCCCGGACCGGATCGTACGGGTAGGCAGGAATGGCCAGCGCGTACTCGAACGCCGAAGGGATGATGCTGCCGGTGGGCTTGGAGTATCCGAGGGTCTCGGCCTCGTTGATGGCGTTCTTGTCGAAGGCCAGGGCGGCGGCGAGCCGCACGCGCCGATCATGCCACGGCGACTTTGGATCCCACTGCAGCGGCCCGAAGTCGAGCCACTGTGTGGCGGAGATGACGGTCGGGACGAGCTTGAGGCCCGCCGTCCGCTTCACCTCCTCGCCGAGCGGCCCGCGCAGGGAGTAGGCGACGTCGGCCTCGCCGCGCTTCAGCATGGCGAGCCGGGTCAGATCCTCCGGGACGACCTTCCACACGAGGCGCTTCACCGCGGGCGCCTTGCGCCAGTAGCGGTCGTGCGCCTCGAAGACCAGCTCGATGCCGGGGCTCGAGGACGCGAGCTTGTAGGGGCCCGCCCCGACCGGTGCCTTCTTGAAGCCCTCGTCACCGACCTTCTCGATGTACTTCTTGGGCACGATCCAGCCCGCGCCAGTGGCCGGCGTCGCGTAGAAGGTCAGGAAGTCGGGCCACGGCTCCTTCAGGCGGAAGCGCACCCGGTGGGGATCGACGACCTCGACGGCAGTGACGCGGTCCTTCAGGAGCTTGGCGGCCGCGCCCCGGTAGCGCTCGAAGCTGAACTTGACGTCGTCCGCCGTCAGGGGGTCGCCGTTGTGGAAGATCACACCCTTGCGCAGCACGAAGTCATAAGTGAGGCCGTCCTTGGACATGGACCACGACTCGGCGAGGCTCGGGGCCATGGGATTGCCCGGCATTGGCTTCACCATGGCGTCGTGCAGCGCATAGAGCACCTTCATGATCGTGATGATGCCGGTATGCTCGGCCGGGTCGAACCACGTCGGGGCGATCGTGACGTGCACCGCCCAGGTCATCTGGCTCTGGGCGGCCGCAGGCACCGTGACGAGACCGGAGCCGGCGAGCAGCATCAGGGCGAGGGCCAGAGCTACCAGCGGCCACCGTGTCTTCATGGAGTGTTCCCTCCGTGCGCCGGAAAGCGCGTCTGCGCGGAGTGATCGAGAGAACGCAAAGAGCCGGGCGACGCCCACCTGGTAACTCGAGATCGTTGCCCGTGTCAAGGCGGCGGGGGCTATGTCGAGCACGCACGCTTAGCGCGGCCGGGTCGGCGAGGGCGCCGCTCCGTAGCGGCGAGCGCGCAGGTCCGCGGTGGCCTTGTGGGCCAGCATGCCCTCGATCTCGCAGATCCGGGCCACGATCGGCGCCACGCGCGCGCTCGCGGATCGGCTGAGGCGCTGATAGGTCACCGTCTTGATGAACTTGCCCACCCACAGCCCGCCCGTGTAGCGGGCCGCCCGGCCGGTGGGCAGGATGTGATTGGGTCCCAGGCTCTTGTCCGAGTAGGCCACCGTCGACTCTTCGCCCACGAAGAGGGAGCCGTAGTTCCTGAGCCGTCCCAGGTACCAGTCGTCATTCCTGGTCTGGACCTCGAGGTGCTCGGGGGCATACTCGTCGGCCGCGCGCGCCGCCTCCTCCTCGCTGTCGACGAGGATCACCTCGCCGTTGGCCTCCCAGGCCTGGCGCGCCACCTCCTGCGTGCCGAGCAGCGGGAGCTGCCGCTCGCATTCCTTCAGCACCGCCTCACCGAGCTTCCGAGAAAGCGTGATCAGGATCGCGGGAGAGGTCGGGCCGTGCTCGGCCTGGCCGAGCAGGTCGCAGGCGACGACGACGGGGTCGGCCGTCTCGTCGGCGATCACCAGGATCTCCGTGGGGCCCGCGAGGAGATCGATCCCCACCACGCCGAAGATCTGGCGCTTGGCCTCGGCCACGTACTGGTTGCCGGGACCCACCACCATGTCGATCCGCGGAATGCTCTCGGTCCCGTAGGTCATGGCCGCGAGGGCCTGAACGCCGCCCAGGCAGAAGATCTCGTCGGCGCCTGCCGAGACCATGGCGTAGAGCGTCGCGGGATAGATGCCTCCGCCCGGATTCGCCGTGCCCGGCGGGCTCGGCGGGGAGCAGGCAATCACGCGGCGGACGCCCGCCACCTTGGCGGTGGTGATGCTCATCAGCGCCGAGGCCACGAGCGGGTAGCGTCCGCCCGGGACGTAGGCGCCGACCGAATCCACCGGGATCAGCCGCTGCCCCAGCCGCACGCCTTCCTGCAGCTCCACCTCGAACTCCGTGATGCTCGCCCGTTGATGGCGGGCGAAGGCCGCGATCTGGTCTCGGCTGTAGTCGATCTGGGCGCGGTCCTCCGCGCTCACAGCCGCCACGCCTCGCTCGATCTCCCCCGCCGAGAGGCGGAAGGAAGCCGGCGACCAGTGGTCGAGCTTCTGCGAGTACTGGCGGACGGCAGCCTCTCCTTCACGCCGGACGGCGTCCAGGATCTCCGCCACCACCGCCCGCACGGCCTCATCGGATTCAGGGGGCCGCGGAACCGCCTTCTTCACATACTCGCGCATAGAGCCTCCTATCCCTTGACGGCGCCGGCGCCAAAGCCGATCACCAGCTGGCGCTGGACGAACATGAAGAGCACGGCCAGCGGCAGTGTCATGAGCACGGCCGCCGCCATCATCAAACCCCAGTCCACGTGCACGCCCTCGAAGAAGTGCATGACGCCCACGGTCAGGGGCAGCTGGGTGACGGAGTTGATGAAGATCCGGGCGATCAGGTAGTCGTTCCAGGCCACGATGAAGGCGAAGATGGCCGTGGCTACGATGCCGGGCACGGCGAGCGGCAGCACGATGAGCCGGAAGACCTGGACGCGCGTGGCTCCGTCGATGAGCCCGGCCTCTTCGACCTCGATCGGGACGGACTTGAGGAAGGCCCACATGAGCCACATGCAGAAGGGCAGCGTGATCGCGATATAGCCAAGGACGAGGCTGGGGAGCCGGTCGGCCAGCCCCAGGCCCACGATCAGCAGGAACAGCGGGAAGACGTAGATGATGGCCGGCGTCATGTACCCCAGCAGGCTGAAGTACGGCACCACCGACTGCCCGGCGAACCGGAAGCGGGTCAGGCTGTACGCCGCCAGGGTGCTGACGCCCACGCTCAGCAGCGTGGTCGTCACGCTCACGATCACGCTGTTGGCGAACCAGGCCAGGAAGTGCTGCGAGGGCGCGGTGGTGGGCCGGTAGGTCGTGTCGCGAGCCTCGAAGTACATGCTGCGCCCCCCGAGCAGCGCCCGGTAGTGGGCCGCGGTCACGTGCCGCGGCACGATCCGCAGCTCCAGCATCTCGTTGTTGGGCCGGATGGAGGTCACGACCGCCCAGAGCAGCGGGAAGCACATGACGAGAGTGATCACCGCGAGCGCCGCGTAGATCGCCACCGCCCGCAGCCGATTCCGTGTGGCGCGGCCGACGGTCATCACGTCTCTTCCTGGCGGACCAGCCTGAGATAGACCACGCTGCTCGCGAAGAGAAAGACCAGCATGAGGACTCCCGTGGCCGCCGCCACGCCCAGCTTGAGGTTCGCCGTCGCCTGCTCGAAGGCATACACGGCCAGGTTGAAGGTCGAGGTGCCGGGCCCGCCGCGGGTGAGCAGGTAGATCTCCTCGAACTTGTTGAAGGTCCAGATCGTTCGGAACACCACGACGACGGCCAGCACCGCTTTGAGCTGCGGCAGCGTGACGTGCAGGAACCGTTGCCAGGCGCCGGCGCCGTCCACCTGCGCCGCCTCATCGATCTCCTGCGGGATGGACTGCAGCCGCGCGAGCACGCAGATGACGACGAAGGGCGTGAACTTCCAGACGTTGAGCAATATGGTCAACACCATGGCCCAGGTGGGATCCGAGAACCAGTAGATGTCGCCGCGCACGAGCCCCGTCCCGCGCAGCCCGGCGTTGACGATGCCGAATTCCGGGTTGAACATCCAGCGCCAGATGAGCGCGATGACCACGGTCGGCACCATGTACGGGAAGAGCAGCAGCCCGCGAAAGACGTTGATGCCGCGGATGGCCTGATTCAACAAGAGCGCGAGCGCCACCCCGAACACGGTCTGGAGCCCGATGGAGGCCACCGTCCACACCACCGCCTGGCGCGCCGAGGCCCAGAACACCGGATCATCGAAGATATAGCGGAAATTGTCCAGCCCGACGAAGGTGAAGGCCTGCCGGAACGGCTGCTTCGAGTAGAAGGCCAGGCGGATCGCGTCCAGCGCCGGGTAGACGACGAAGACCAGCGACACGACCACGAAGGGCAGCAGGAAGAGCACGCCGAGCTGGCGGTCCGACAGATCCCGCCGGCGGGCGCGCGGCAAACTGGCCCCGCCCGCCCGGGCGGGACCGGTCTCGCGAACGGTGACGCTCACTCCTGACGTCCAGTCCCGGACGGCGGCTCAGATGACCAGGCGGATATGCTCGCGCCGCACCTGCTCGAGCTGCTGGTGGGTCCACTTCACCGCGTCCTTGGCGGGCTGCTTGTCGATGAGCATGCGCTGCACGCCCTGGGCGATGATGGCGCGGCCGTGGACGATGCCGGCGAGCGGGCTGATGCCCTGGAGCAGCTCGTTGCCCGAGTTGCTCGCGTTCTTGAGGGCCTCCGTGTAGTACTCGAAGATCGTCCGGCGCTTGGTCTGGAAGAACGGGTGCTGCGAGATCCGCGGGTCCTGCGCCACATCCTGGAAGACCGGCGAGACATTGGGCACGAGGGAATGCAGGTAGCGGAGCTGCCACTCCCTGCTCGTCTGGACATAGACGAGGGCCTGCTTCACCTCGTTGACATAGGGATTGTTGTCCTTGGGGATGAGCCAGCCCTGGAAGTCATTCCAGTTGTACCGCTTGCCGGTCCTGGGATGCGCGGCGTGCTGGTAGGCTTCCATGGTCGCGAACACGCTCTGGTCCACCTCGGCGGCGCGGCCGAAGACGCGTCCCCAGTAGAAGACCATGCCGGACTGGCCCTTGGCCATGGAGTCCACCACGTCGAGAAAAGTGTAGCCGACGGCGCCCGGCGGCATGGTCGGGAACAGCTCGGCGATGTACTCGAAGGTCTCGACGGCGGCCGAACTGTCGAAGACCACCTCGGACTTGCTGGCGGCGTCGAACATTCGCCCACCGGCCGAGTGCAGCAGGCTCAGCACGTAGTAGTCGGTGGCGATGGTGCGCCCGAGCGCAATGCAGAGGCCGAAGCTCTTGGTCTTGGCCTTGATCGCCCTGGCCGCCGCGAGCTGGTCATTCCAGTTCCACTCCGCCGGGCTCTTGGTGACGCCCGCCTCCTTCAGGACGTCGGTCCGGACCACGAGCAGATGCGACTGGTGGTGGGCCGGGATCACGTACTGCTTGCCCTTCCACGCCCCCCAGTACTCCCACTTGGTCCCCGGGATGAGGCGGTTGCGGCCGATCCTGTCCACGAGGTCGTCGACGGGCTCGAGCAGCCCCTCGGCCATCAGCTGGAACGCAATCGGCGATTCGACGCTGATGCAGTGGGCGGGGCGGCCGGCCGCCAGGTCGGTCATGAGCTTGGCGTAGACGTCCGACCAGGGGATCGTCTCGATGGCGAACTTGAGCCCGGGGGCGTTCTTCTGGGCCCACTCGTTCATGCCGTCCACGGCGACGCCGCCATAGGGGCCCGGCTCGCCCCAGACTCGCACCGTCCCCGTCTTGCCCTGGGCCTGCAGGACCGCGGGCGCGCCCAGCGCGACGCCGGCCGCGCCAACCGCGGTGGAGGTGATGAAGCGGCGACGGCTGAGTCCGTGACGGTGGCTCATGGCACTCTCCCTCGAGTCCTCGAGTGGGGGCCCTGCTCGCGATCGCGCGGCCGCGGCGCCGGGGCCGGCCGCGCGGTCTGTACTCTAGCGCAAGACAGCGCCGACATGGGTGTATTCGTGCGCCGCAGGAGTGTCGATGACCGAAGACCCGTTCGCGGTCCCATGCCCCGCCGCCACGCGGCCTGAGCCAGCGCTGACGGGCGGCTAGAGCCGATGCCCCAGGGCCGCCCCCTCCTGCATCGCCTCGAACGCGGTGCGAGGGACCACGCAGTCGCCCACCTCGAAGACGGGCGGCCCGCCCGCCCGTGTCTTGAGCGCTTCGGCCAGCTCGTTGACGGCGACCCGGGGACGAGTGGAGACGACGAGATCGAGGCCCCCGAGCTCGAGGGCGCGCCCTCCCGAGCGCAGGCGCGCGCCGTCGGCCCACAGCGCCTCGACCGTGGTGTTCAGATGCACGGTGACGTTCGCGCGGCCGCGGAGACCGGCGACGTACTGCCACCGCGGGCGGACACCCAGCTCGCTCGACAGTTCGCCGCCGGGCTCGACCACCCAGACTAGGACGTCACGGGCCGCGAGCGCGTGCGCGGCGCCCACGCCCAGCATCCCGCCCCCGATCACGAGGGCGCGCCGCGACCCTGATAGCGGGCGCCGGAGCATGTGAAACAGGTCGACGGCCGGGCTGTCGAGGATGCCGGGAATGGGCGGGATGCCGGGGCGCGCGCCGGTCGCGATGATCACGACGTCGGGCTCCTCCCGCCGGACGACGTCCTCGGTCGCCTCGACGCCGAGCCGGATCTCGCCACCGGCGCGCGCGACGGCGGTGGCGAGGTAGACCACGAGCGCGGCGAGGTCCTCGCGGCCCGGCACGTGCCGGCTCAGCAGGAGCTGACCGCCGGGCTCGCCGGCGCGCTCGAGGACGATGACAGCATGGCCGCGCTCGGCTGCGACGCGCGCCGATTCGAGCCCGGCCGGCCCCGCCCCGACGACCACCACCCGCTGAGGCCGCGCGGCGGGCCGGACCGCGTACTCCCGCTCGCGGGACGTGCGGGTGTTCGCCATGCAGAGGACCGGCAGGTTCTGCCCGAGGAGGTCGCTGCACGTGAGGCATCCCACGCAGGGGCAGATCTCATCCAGCCGCCCCTCGAGGCTCTTACGCGGCATGTCGGGGTCGGCGTGGAGCGCGCGGCCGAGCGTGACGAAATCGGCATCGCCCGCCTCGAGCACGGCCTCGGCCACGCTCGCGTCGCCGATCCGCCCCGCGACGCTGACGGGCACCGTCGCGCGCGCGCGGATGCGGCGGCTGAGCGGGGCCAGGCACGCGGGCCGCATCTCCATCGGCTGGACGATCCAGACCGCGGACTCGTAGATGCCGGCGGAGACGTCGAAGAGGTCGACGCCGGCCCGCTCGAGGCGCGGCACGATCTCGCACACGTCGTCGATCGTGAGTCCGCCCGGCACGTGCTCGTCCGCGCTGAGGCGATAGAGCACCGGCACCTCCGCACCGACGGCCTCCCGGACGGCGGCGATGACCTCGAGGGGGAAGCGCAGACGCCGCTCGAAGTCGCCGCCGTACTCGTCGGTGCGGCGGTTCGCGTACGGCGACAGGAACTGGCCGACCAGGTAGCCGTGGGCGCCGTGCACCTCCATCACGTCGAAGCCCGCGGTCGCCGCGCGGCGCGCCGCTTCCGCGAACCGTCCGACGATCGCGTGAATCTCCTCCACGGTGAGCTCCCGGGGCGTATCCCCGGCGGTGAGCACGGCGCACGGGAGCGGCGACGGCGCGACGGGCTGCCGCCCCGTGACCGCCGACGAGGTCTGGCGCCCGCCGAAGTTCAGCTCCGCACCCACGAGCGCACCGGCCCTGTGGCAGGTTTCGATGAGGCGCCGGTAGCCGGGAATCAGCCCGTCGTCATGGATCCCGAGCTGGAGGTCATGGCCCTTGCCGGCAGGGTCGACGTACATGGACTCCAGGAGGATGAGCCCCGCGCCGCCGGCCGCGCGATGCTCGCAGTAGTCGATATAGCGCTGCGTCACGGCGCCCTCGGCCGTGCCCAGATTCTTCTCCATCGGCGCCATGATGATGCGGTTGCGAATCGCGCGGCCGCCGATGCGTCCCGGAGCGAACAGGCGGGGGAACCGGGACGCCACCGTTCAGTCCTTCACGCTCCGGCCGGGCTCGACGACGGGCATGTCGGAGGGCGGCGAAGCGACCACGAGAAAGACGAGGTCCTCCAGGCCAGTGTTGAAGATGCCGTGGCGCACGCCGGGCGGGATGTGAATGACCATGTGCGGCTCCACCAGGTGCCGGACGCCGTCGAGCTCGACCACGCCGCGCCCCTTGAGGATGTAGTAGAGATTCTCCGCCACCTCGTGGGAATGGACCTCGGCGCAGCCGCGGGGCTGGTAGCTCGAGATCCGGAAGTCGAAGTACCGGGTGTCGGCGTTCGTGGGATGCACGAGGAGCTTCGAGAACGCCTGGAAGTGCCCGGGCGGCAGCTCCCAGAACGCTTCTTCCATCCGCATGACCTTCGCCGCGCCCTTTGTCATGCCGTGTCCTTTCGGGATCCGGCCGCGAGCGCCGGGTAGTTCGGCTCGGGGTGCGCCAGCGGCGGCAACTGCCAGGTGCCGGTCGCGATCGGCCCCGCGCTCGGGTCCACGACGACGTCCACCACGGTCGGCCGGTCGGAGCGGACGGCGGCGGCCAGCGCGTCTCCGAGCTCGCCCGGCGCCGTCACGCGGATGCCCTCGGCGCCGCAGGCGCGCGCGAGCGCCCCGTAGTCCGGCGAGAACGGCTCACCGGTCTGCTCGCGGCTGAACATCGTGGTGGTCTCCTTGCCGAAGGCCCCACGCTGCAGGTCTCGGATGGAGGCGTAGCCGTAATTGTTCCAGACGACCCACGTCGCCGGGATGCCGTACTCCACCGCGGTGGCGACGGCGTGGGAGGCCATGAGAAACCCGCCGTCGCCGCACACGGCGACCGCGCACCGGTCCGGAGCGGCGAGCTTCGCGCCGAGGACCCCGCCCACGGCGAAGCCCATGGCTGCGAAGCCCCAGGACTGCAGGAGCGTCTGCGGCAGATAGGCCGGCCACTGCTGAACGACCCAGTTGTGATGGACGCCGACGTCCACGGCGATGATGCCGTCCCGCGGCACGACGTTCCGCAGGGTGCGGACGACGTGCTCCGGCTGCACCGGGACGGCGTCGGGCCGGTAGCGGCGCTCGTTGTACTCGACCCAGTTCCGCTGCCACGCGGCGACCTCGCCGAGCCACGGCGCGTGGCCGCCGCCGCCGCGCGCCTCCGCCAGCGCCAGCACCGCCTGGACGAAGGTCTTCACGTCCGCAGGCACGCCGAGGTGGACGGGGTAATTCCGGCCGATCTCCTCCGGGTCGATGTCGACCTGGACGAGCTTCGTGGGCGGGATCGTGAACGTGTAGCCCGGGATCCAGCCACTGCTCACACGGTCGTCGAAGCGCGCGCCGAGGGCCAGCAGGACGTCGGCCTGGCGGGTCGCCTGGTTCGCGGGGTACGTGCCGTTGCGCCCGACGACGCCGAGCGCCAGCGGATGGTCCGCCGGCATGATGCCGGCCCCCTGCGGCGTGTTCGCGACCGGCACGCCGAGCGTCTCGGCGAGGCGGCGGATCTCCGGCGCCGCCTCGGACAGCACGGCGCCGTTGCCGACCAGGATCACGGGCCGCTCGGCCCCCGCGAGCAGGTCGAATGCCCGGCGGGCAATCTCGGGCGACGGGCCGGTGCGGCGGTCGATCGCGTGCCACCACAGGTCGGGCGCCGGCAGTGGGGCGGTGGTTTCCTCGACGAAGACGTCGAGCGGGACGTCGACATTGACGGGCCCCGGCCGGCCCGTCGCGGCGGTCTTGAACGCCTGCCGCAGGGCGAGCGGGAGCATCTCGGGTCGCGGCACCTGGAAGCTGCGCTTCACATAGGGGCGCGCCACTGAGGGGAAGTCCGCCTGATGGTGCCGGTACGTCTCCTGGAACGGGCCGCGGTTGAACTGCGTGGTCGGGACGTTGCCGGTGATCGCCACGAGCGCCGACGAGTCCATCATGGCGCACGCGAGCGCGATGACGAGGTTCACCGACCCCGGGCCGCACGACGTGAAGGTCGCCGCCGGCCGGTGCGCGATTCGATAGTACGCGTCGGCCATGTAGCCGGCGACCTGCTCGTGATGGACGCCGACCATCTTGATCCGATCCGCCCGGCTCCCGAGGGCATCCATGAGGCCCACGATCCCGTGCCCGCACAGCCCGAACACGTACGGCACCTTCTCGCTGATGAGATACTCCGCGATCACATCGGCTCCGCGCATCGCTGCCATGGTAGGTCGCTTCCCTCCTCGCTGCGGTGTTCTCCGGTCAGGTTCATCTCGCGGACCGCGTTCCGCGATCGTGTGGCGCAGAGTACGGGGTCAGGAGGGTGGGCGTGTCAAGCGCAAAAACCAGGAGCGACCTCGGCCGCCGGCTGAGGCATCGGGCCCATGGAAATGAGGCGATCGCTTCATGGCGTTCCGGGCCGGCCGGCGTTGCAATGAGGCGACATGAGCTACGAGAGTCCCGGATGCGCCTACTGCCCGCCCACCGTCCGCGCCTGTCGCCACGGCGAATCGGAGACCCGCGGGCCCGGCTTTTGCCCTTCGAAGGTGGACGCGGAGGGCATCGAGCGGGCATGGGAGCGGTACGAGGACCCGGAGGTGCGCCGCGTCGCCTACGCCTCGGCGCTGGTGGAGAGCGCGGGATACTGCCGCTGGACGCGCGTGGAGGAGATCTGCGCCTTCGCCCGGGAGATGGGGTTCACCAGGATCGGCATCGCGACCTGCATCAGCATGGTGGACCTGGCGCGGACGCTCAGCGGCATCCTCGAGAGCCACGGCTTCGAGGTCGCCTCGGCCGCGTGCAAGAACGGGGGCGTGCCGAAGGAGCGGCTCGGCCTGCGAGACGAGGACAAGATCAGGCCCGGCACATACGAGGCCATGTGCAACCCGCTCTCACAGGCGGAGCTGCTCAATGACGCCGGCTGCGAGCTGAACATCGTGCTCGGGCTCTGCGTGGGACACGACAGCCTCTTCTTCAAGCACTCCAAGGGGCTGGCCACGACGCTTGTGGCCAAAGACCGGGTGCTGGCCCACAACCCGGTCGGAGCGCTCCAGCTGGCCGACACGTACTTCCAGCGCGTCTGGGGGCCGCTCCGGCCCACGGAGGCGCCGAAGCTGCCCGTCGAGGGCCGCGACAGGTAGCCCCCAGCTCAGTCCTTCTCGCGGTGCTGCCCCTGCCACCCGGCGGCGCCCCCCCGGCCCGCAGCCCGCACCCCTCCGCCCGCCTCGTGAGCGCGCACCCGTGGCGGCGCAGGATGACCCGGGTCAGTCCCAAGTTCCTTTCGTTCACGCCGGGGAACGACCTCGTGCTGGAAGCTTTCGACGGGTACTGGCATCATAGAGGCGTGCCTGCCGCGTTTGCCTCGACGCGACGGGTGAAGCCACGGCGATGCGGCCAGCGCCACAAGGCGGGGATGCGGTCCTCGCGCCATCGCCCCGGATAGCCGCCGGAGTAACGCCCGGCCGGCAGGCACATCCCGACCGCACGCGCGAACGGCGTCACCCGGATCATCAGGTCAGGTTTTTCCTGAAGAAGGCGCTGGTGCGTTCCCACGCCAGTTTCGCCGACGCTTCGTGGTAGCGCGGCGTCGAGTTGTTGTCGGCTGGATCACCGGCAGATCAGCCGGCTTGGCGCCCTTGAGGATTCTGCCGGT
>WNGF01000886.1_pt1 | contig 44377 bp, 40 predicted proteins | sample 5400641 | NCBI WGS metagenome assembly WNGF01 (sample SAMN13153371, study PRJNA577476) | soil metagenome | isolation source: 80 cm soil or saprolite under grassland replicate 2 | place: USA:California | collected 2016-06-15 | reverse complement strand
TGAGATCGAGCCCCGGCGGTGGACCAACCAGGACAAGAGCGGGTTCCAGCTCTTTGCCCCGGTGGGTGACGAGCAGGTCCCGGAGATGACCAGGGCCGGCGAAGGCTATAACGTGCACGTCACTGGCCTGACGCATGACGAGCGCGGCTATCCCAACATGACGCCCGCCATGCAGGACAAGCTGGTCAAGCGGCTGATCAACAAGATTCGCGACAATGCCGACAAGATCTGCCTCAGCGAACAGCATGACATCGAAGGCGCCGACGTGGTGGTGGTCAGCTACGGGATCACTTCGCGTGTAGCGCAACGCGCCATTGAAATGGCGCGCGCCGAAGGCATGCGGGTGGGCAGCCTGCGCCTGATCACTGCCTGGCCCTTCCCCGAGCACATCATCCGCGCCATCGCGCCCAAGGTGAAGGGGCTGGTGGTGCCCGAGCTCAACCTCGGCCAGATGGTGCGCGAAGTGGAGCGCTGCGCCGGCGGACAGTGCCGCATTGCGCACGTGGGCCACGCCGGCGGCACGGTGCACCAGCCGGAAGAGATCCTCAAGGCCATTCGGGAGGTGGCAAGATGAGTTCAACCTTGTGTTCCCTGGCAGCCCCGCCCAATCCGGTCGAAGACCTTCTCCGCAGTGAACGCATGCCGCACATCTGGTGTCCGGGATGCGGCATCGGGACCACGGTCAATTGTTTCAGCCGTGCCTTGATCGAATCCAAAATCGACCTCAGCAAGCTCAGCATCGTAAGCGGCATCGGATGTACCGGGCGTGTCGCCGGATATGTGAACCTGGATTCATTCCACACCACGCATGGCCGCGCGATTCCTTTCGCCACCGGGCTCAAACTCGCCAGCCCCGACATGACCGTGGTGGTCTACAGCGGCGACGGCGATTTGTTCGCTATCGGCGGCAACCATCTGATCCATGCTGCCCGGCGCAACCTGGACCTCAAGGTCATCTGCGTCAACAATCTCACCTACGCCATGACCGGAGGCCAGACCGGGCCGGCCACGCCGCTGGATGTCATCACGGCCACGGCGCCCTATGGGACCTACGATCCCGCCTTCAACCTGCCTTATCTGGTGGAAGCCGCGGGCGCGGTCTATGTGGCGCGCTGGACGACCTTCCATGTAAAGCAGCTTGCGCGCTCCATGTCCGAGATGTTCAAGAAGAAAGGCTTCGGGTTCATCGAAATCATCTCTCCTTGTCCCACGCTCTACCAGCGGCGAAACAAGATGGGCGATGGCCTGGACACCATGAAGTTCTACAAGGAAATGTCCAAGACCAAAAACGGATGCCCGACCAATGAGGTAGGACTGACCAAGAGCGGCGAGATCGTTGTCGGCAAGTTTGTGGACCGCGAGCGGCCCGACTTCACCACCATGATGCGCAACTATCTGGAACACCAGTTGGGCGATGATTACATTCCGGCGGAGGGTCCCGAATGTTGCTAACAGAACTTCGTATCGCGGGCTTTGGCGGACAGGGTGTGATCATGTGCGCCCAGGTGATCGGCCGGGCCGCCTCCATTGTGGAGAACGGCTACGCCACCATGACGCAGAACTTCGGTCCGGAGGCGCGCGGCGGGGCCTGCTCGGCGCAGCTGATTCTTTCTCCCACGCCGATTCTGTATCCCTACGTGGTCAAGCCCGACGCCATGGTCCTGATGTCGCAGGAGGCTTTCGTCAAGTTTCATGGCGACATAAAGCCGGGCGGCACGCTGATTGTGGAACAGGAGCTGGTGCGGGTGCACGAAGTGGCGGTCGGGGACGCGAAGGTGTACGCCATTCCGGCAACACGCATCGCGGAAAAGTTGGGGAAGAAGATGGTGCTCAACGTGGTGATGACCGGCTTCTTCGGCGCCATCACGGGGGTCTTGAAACGCGAATCGCTGCGCAAGGCGGTGGAGGACTCGGTGCCCGCGGCTTTTGCCGAACTGAACCGGGCGGCATTCGACGCCGGCTACGAGTATGGATTGAAACACCTGGAGAGCGGCCCGATCGAACTCGGGGAAGCAGTGGCGATCTCCCAGTAAAACAACGAACTTGAACTGGCGCCTTATTGCCAGAGCCCCGGACAATCTGCCCGGGGCTTTTTTCTTTTGACTTGTCATCCTGAGCAGAGCGAAGCGACCCCAGCAACGTCGCAATCTGCTGTGCTGCTCCAAGCTTTTCAACCAGCGAAGCTCACGTTGTTCTGCACACAAATCTTAACTTCGGTTGATTTCCGGCGGAGCAGTTCGGTGGCGGAAATGCCTATGAACTGCAGTTGAGATTTGGTCCGTGCAGGGGTCCTTCGCTTCGCTCAGGATGACCCTTCTTGAAGGGTAGAGCGGCTCCGCGGGCTACCCGCGCCAGAGGTGATAGAGCAGGTAGTAGATCACCACGCCTGTGACCGAGACGTAGAGCCACAGCCAGTACGTCAGGGGCGCGATCTTCAGGTGCCTGGCGTCCTGGCGCTTGAGGCCGCGCTTCAGCGTCACGAGGATCAGCGGGACGATCGCCGCAGCCAAGATCGTGTGGCTGGTGAGCAGCGTGAAGTACACCGGGCGGCGCCAGCCTTGTCCGCTGAAGTGCAGCACGCCGGCGTGCGCGTGGTAGTAGAGATAGCAGACGAGAAACACCACGGAGGTGCAGAAGGCCGCAAGCATGGTGCGCTTGTGCGCCTCGATCTGGCGGCGGTCGATGAAGCGCTTGGCCGTCACCAGCAGCACGGCGGCCGTACCGTTGAGCGTGGCGTTGATCGCCGGAAAGTGAGCGAGCGTGGATGGCTCCATTGCTTCTCAGGCCGCGGGTTTGGTGCTGCGCCGGTTGGCCACCACGAACGCCAGTGCGAACAGGACCACGGTGAAGACCACCAGCACCGCGAGGCACGTCGCGAGCGGGAACTGCGGCGAGGCAACGGCAGGGAAGAGCAGGCTGCGCAGCGCCTCGGTGCCGTAGGTCAGCGGATTCAGGCGCATCACAAACGCCATCCACGGAGAGGCCGAGCTGACGGGGAACATCGAGCCGGAGAGCAGCCACAGCGGGATCAGGAAAAGGTTGATGATGGCGTGGAAGCCGGCGGTGGAGTCCATCGGCCAGGCGATGATGAAGCCCAGAGCGGTGAGCGAGAACGCGACCAGAACGATGTCGAGCGTGACCAGCAGAAGCTGCAGCAGCCCGAAGTGAATGCCAAGGAACGGCGCGATCAGCAGGAAGAGCAGGCCCTGCACCGAGGCCAGCGTCGTGCCTCCCAAAACTTTGCCAAGCACGATCACCGATCGGTGTACTGGCGCCACCAGCACGGAGAGCAGGAAGCCCTCGTTGCGGTCCTCGATGAGCGACATCATGGCGAAGATCGAGGTGAAGAGCACGATCATCATCAGCGCGCCGGGAAAGAAGTAGTCGAGGTAGCTCTGGCCGTTGCCCGCGCCCGCCGGATTGCGGAACGAGGTGCCGAAGCCAGCCCCGATCACGACCCAGAAGAGCAGCGGCGAGGCAACGATGCCGATCACGCGGCTCATGTTGCGGTAGAAGCGCACCACCTCGCGCCGCCACAGCGAAAGCGCGGGCATGAGCGAAAAGGTCGCGCCCGTGGGGATCGGAATTTGCGATGCCGTCTGCGTTGTTGCCATGTTGCTCTCCAGCTCCAGATCTGACGGGTAGCCCACTCAAGCTTCTTCTGCTTGAGTGGGTTGTTTGCCTGCGCTAGGTAAAAGCCCCACTCAACGAAAGGAACGTTGAGTGGGCCACCTTAGTGCTTCTTTTTCTTCTTCCCTGTGTTTTCGGCGGCGGCTTGCTCCAGGGCCTGCGCGTCTTCATTCCAGAAGCGGTGACCGGTGCGGTGGATGAAGACGTCCTCCAGCGTAGGCTTGCTGACCGTGACCGCGTCGATCGCGCCGGGGAAGGCCTCGACGATGTCGGTGACGAAGCGGTGGCCGGCCGCGCGCTCCATGCGCACGCGGCCGTCGTCGAGGACGATCGCGCGGGCCTCAAAGCGCGCGTTGATGGCGGCGGCCAATTTTTGCGCGGTGTTCGCGTCGTGCGCATCGAGCAGAATGACGTCGCCGCCTATCTCGCTCTTCAACTGCGCCGGAGTTCCGAGTCCCACCAGATTGCCCTGGCTCAAAATGGCCAGCCGGTCGCACTTTTCGGCCTCCTCCATCAGGTGCGTGGTGACGAGGATGCTCACGCCCTCCTGGTCGCGCAAGATCTGCAGGTACTGCCAGAGGTCGCGCCGCGCGCCGGGATCGAGGCCGGTGCTGGGCTCGTCGAGCAGCAACACCTGCGGCCGGTGCAGCAGGCCCTTGGCCAGCTCAAGACGGCGCTGCATGCCGCCGGAGAAGGTCTCGGCCAACTCCTTGGCGCGGTCGGCCAGCGAGACGCGCTCCAGCATCTCCGAGACGCGCTTCCTCAGCGCTGCGCCGGTGATGCCATAGAGGTGGCCGACGTGAATGAGGTTCTCCTCGGCCGAGAGCTTCACGTCGATGCTGCGCGACTGGAAGACCACACCGATCTGGCGGCGCACGCCGCTGGGATCGCGCGCGACGTCGTGATCGAGGATGAGGGCGCGGCCGTCCGAGGGCAGCATCAGCGTGGAGAGGATGCGGAAGAGCGTAGTCTTGCCGCTGCCGTTCGGCCCCAGCAGGCCGAAGATCTCGGCGCGATTGACGCGGAAAGAGACGCTGTTCAGGGCCACGCGATCGCCGTACTGGTGGCGCAGGCTTTCGATCCGGATCACCGCCTGCGGCGCGTCGCTGGTGAGGCTTCCGAGCTGCTGCGTCTGTGTGTTTGTCGTCAAATCAAAGCGTCCTTGGCTATCGAAGCGGTTTCCCGGATTATCCTAACTGGTGTGGTTCAGCATCATCAGGGCAAAGAGCAGCGGCAGATAGGTGACCGTGGCCTTCAGCAAGGCGCGCGCCGAACTGCGGGCGCGCGACTCGGACGGTGGCAGGCACTCCTTCCAGATGCGCGCGCAGTAATAAAACAGCCCCAGTCCCAGCGCCGAGGCACCGATGCAATACGGCAGCCCGGCCATGCCGACCAGGGTGGGCGCAAGCGTGGCGGGCAGCAGGGCAGCGCCGTAGATCAATATCTGGCGCGCCGTAGAGCGCCCGTCGGCTTCCACCACGGGCAGCATGCGGATGCCAGCGCGCGCGTAATCGTCGCGATAGAGCAGCGCGATGGCGTGGAAGTGCGGGAATTGCCAGAGGAAAACGATGGCAAATAGCACCAGCGACTCGAGCTCAAGCCGCCCGCGGGCAGCGGTCCAGCCGAGCAGGCCGGGCATCGCTCCGGGGAATGCGCCCACGAAGGTACACAGCGGACTGTGCTGCTTGAGCGGGGTGTAGATCAGCAGGTAACAAGCGGCAGTCAGCAGGCTGAGGAGCGCGGTCAGCAGGTTGAGCTTGGCGGCAAGCAGCGCGGCCCCGGTGCCGGTGAGCAGCGCCCAGACGACGAGGGCGTGTCGGAGACCCATCGAACGCGTCACAAGCGGTCGCATGGCCGTGCGGCGCATCAGGGCGTCGCTTTTGCGCTCGATGATCTGGTTCATGCATGCCGTGCCCGCCGAGACCATCCCAATGCCCGCCAGCGCCCAGAGCAATTTCAAGGTCAGCACCGGCAGCCCGGACTTGTGCTCGCCGAAGAAGAAGCCGCTCCAGGCGGTGATGACCACCAGGGTGGTGACGCGCACCTTGATGAGCTGGGCATAATCGCGAACGAGAGCGCGAAGGACCACGGGAACACCGCGCGGCCGCTCCATAGGCTGGCGCGCGGCAACTGCCACGGGCCCCCCGGCAAACCCGCAGTTGGTTTGCTGGGGTGAAAGCCCGCATCCGGTTTGCTGGGGCGGAATCGCCGCTGGGGCCGTGGTCATGCGTCTGCCCCCTGCGCTTTGGCCGCGCTGCCGGGCACTTCACCAGCCGGAGAGGATGAGAGCGCCAGCGGCTCGACCCACGGCACGAATTCGGGTTCCATGACATGGCGATGGATCTGGATGGCGAGGATCACGGCGGTCACGAGCACCAGCGCACCGCAGGCGACATGGGCGACCGTGGCGACGACCATGCTGGCCAGCGGGGCCGAGATGCCATGGTTCCAGACGACGCGCGTGACGTAGCTGGAAAAGCCCAGCTTGATCTGCAGCGCCAGCAAGAACAGCAGCGCCCCTGCGGGCCGGGCCAGTTGCGGCACCTTGCGATGGCGCTTCAGCGTCGTGATCCCGAGCCAGTTCACCATGCCGAAGACCACGGCGGCCCCGACCAGGTGCGGCAGCAGGCGGATTCCCGAGTGCCGGAAGGCGGCGCCCATGATCAACTGCAGCCAGACCGCAACCACGGTCCACGTGGCGAGCGTGGTCAGGCGCGGCTGCTCGTCGAGGCGCACGACCGGCTGCGGGGCCTCGACCCAGCTCCGGCTGGTGAAGAAGGCGATGCCGACCATGATGCAAAAGAAGGTCTGCCCGAGGGTGGCGTGCGCGGTGGAGATCGCCGGCGGCAGATAGAACAAAACGGTGAGCCCGCCAAGGATGCCCTGAGCGATCACCGTGCCCAGGGCGCACCAGGACAGCACGCGGATCCACTGGCGGCGGTCCACCTTCTGCGTCCAGACGGCAACGATGATGGTGAGCAGGCCAATGGCCTCGGCAATCATCCGGTGGACGTGCTCGAACCGGACCCCGCCCACCAGCGGCGGAATGCGGTAGAGCGAGCCGAAGGAGGTGGGCCAGTCCGGCACCGAGAGGCCGGCGTCATTGCTGGTCACCAGCGCACCGGCGATGATCAGCAAAAAGACGCAGCCGGCGGCCAGCACGGTAAACCAGTGATGCGCGCGATTGTAGGGCGTGCTTTCAGCTTTTGAATTCGTCATGCGGTCCAGAAAGTGCGAGTAGCACCGAACAGAGGAAACCTTGCGCCGGGAGCGCCCGCCCGGCAGACGAACCATTCTATCAGCCGAGGCGCCCGCGACCCCACACTTGCCGGCAACAGGCAAATGTAGGCCACCTCGGGGTAAGAGCCATACAGAAAAGATGAGAGCTCAACGGGCCGCGATTCAGCAGTTCTCGATTCCGTCGCAAAATCCGTGCAAATGATCTACACGGGATTCGTTGCCTTTGCCTGCTCGCGCCAGGCCGGGCTGTCCATGGCCTCAATGACGGCGTCGGCCAGCTCGTTAGTGCTTGCCGCGCCGCCCAGGTCGCGCGTGATGTGGCGGCCTTCGCGATAGACCGTGTGGATGCCATAGCGCAGCCGGTCGGCGGCCTCCTGCTCGCCCAGATGGCGCAGCATCAGGATTCCGGAGCGCATCAGCGCCGTGGGGTTGGCGATGCCTTTTCCCGCTATGTCGGGCGCGGAGCCGTGCACGGCCTCGAAGATGGCGCACTCGGAGCCGATGTTCGCACCGGGCACCAGTCCCAGGCCGCCGACGAAGGCCGCGCACAGGTCGCTGACAATGTCGCCGTAAAGGTTCTCCAGCAGCAGCATGTCGTACTGATAGGGATTGGTGACGAGCTGCATGCAGGTGTTGTCCACGATGTGCTCGCCATAGGAGATCTCCGGAAACTCCTTGGCCATCTTGCGCGAGCAGGCGATGAACAGGCCGTCGGAGAGCTTCATGATGTTCGCCTTGTGAATGGCGTGGATCTTCTTGCGTCCGGAGCGGCGGGCGTATTCAAAGGCCCATCGGGCGATGCGCGTGGAGGCTTTTTCGGTGATGATCTTCAGGCTCTCCACTACGCCCGGCACCACCTCGTGCTCGATGCCCGAGTAGAGGCCCTCGGTGTTTTCGCGGATGATGATGAGGTCAACGCCCGGATAACGCGTGGCCACGCCGGGAAGATTGCGGATGGGACGGAAGTTGCAGTAGAGCTCGAACTGTTTGCGCAGTTGCACGTTGATGCTGCTGAAGCCGCCACCGATGGGAGTGGTCACCGGCCCCTTCAGCGCCACCCGGGTGCGCTCGACCGACTCCACCAGCTCCTTCGGAATGTACTCGTGATATTTCTCGAAGGCGTCTGCCCCGGCGGCAAAGCTCTCCCACTCCAACTTCGCGCCGGTAGCGTTCAGCACGCGCACCGCCGCCGCGGAGACCTCGGGACCAATGCCATCGCCCGGAATCAAGGTAACTTTATGCGCCACTTTCGTGGGCTGGTCCACTTTCGCCGCCTGACTCTGTGCCGGTCACGGAAGTTGCAGCTCCCAGGTTCGCGCCACACATCGCGCGGCGCGGAACGTCGTTGCAGGACGTCGTTGCAGAACCTGGGCGCCCCTCAGGTTATTCCTCTGCCTTGCCTGGTTTGGAAAGTTCCGGTTTCGACGCTGATGTTGCGCTTTTGGTCTCACGCACGTCCTTGGTGCGCAGCAGGTCCTGCAGCTCGGACATGAACTCGTGCACATCCTTGAAATCCAGATAGACGCTGGCAAACCGAACGTAGGCGACCTTGTCGAGATTGCGCAGCCGGTTCATGATCAGCTCGCCGAGTTCGCCCGTGCGCCGCTCGCGCTCCGGGCTGTCGATCACGAAGACCTCGGCCTCGTTGACGATCTGCTCCAGTTGGCCGATGGAGACAGGGCGCTTTTCGCAGGCGCGGAGCAGGCCGCTGAGCACCTTCTGCCGGTCGAACTTTTCGCGCCGGCCGTCCTTCTTCACCACCATGTAGGGAATCTCGTCGATGCGCTCGTAGGTGGTGAAGCGCTTCTCGCAGCGCAGGCACTCGCGCCGTCGGCGGATCGACTCGCCCTCCTTGCTCTCGCGCGAGTCCACCACCTTGTCCTGTTCAAATCCGCAAAAAGGGCATCTCATGGGCTTATGGATTCAAGCATCGACTGGTTGAGCCTTCGATTGTATCAGCAGGATTGAGAGCAGAGAGGTCGGCAATTGCGGTTTTATCGGGGTCATCCTGAGGCGCGCAGCGCCGAAGGACCCCAGCGATGCTGACGCTATCGGTGTTGCCCGGAGCTTTTCAACCGGCACAGTTTCCTTCTGGTTCGACGAACACCTGGAACAAGAGCATAGAACGAGCCCCGCGCGTTATTGGTTGAATCGCCGTGAAATGTTCTGATATTAAGGGCCGCGCTGGGGTTCTTCGCTCCGCTCAGAATGACCCCATAGACATAAAATCAAAGCCGGAATCAACAACCCCGTCCTACCCAAAAGAATGGCAGGACGGGCCACACGCAATTTCGCGCACCAGGTCAATGAGTGCGCGCGACCTCGGCTTCAACGTCTTCCTCCTCGTGCGTGCTCTCTTCATTGAGGCGCGCCAGCGAGATTTTCTCAAAGCGCGCCAGCAGCAGGCCGGCGGGAATCACCGACATGAAGGTGACGAGCCAGAGCATGATGCCGCAGCTTACGGCGAGCTCGCGCGTGATGTTGAATGGCTCGCTATTGAAGAGATTGGATTGCAGGACGCCGATCACGGCCAGTTGCGAGCCGCCGACGCCGCCGGGCAACTGCACCACCGAGCCGAGCATGCTGGAACCCATCACCAGGAGCACGTCGTTCAGCCCCATGGTGTTCATCCGCGCCACCCGCTGTACGCCCTCGGGATCGCCCGCGACCACAATCGGGATCTGCGGGTATGCGTGCAGGACCTCGATGTAGGACCCGGCGATCATCAGCCACATGGCGAGCGAGACCACGACAAGCTGCACGAAGGATTTGGCGTCGTGAATGGTGTTAAAGCCTTCCTTGAAGGCGACCAGGCGCGCGCGCAGATGTCCCGCGGCCTTTCCCGAGGCGCGCTTGAGAAGAAAGATGAAGAGCACGAGCACGACGAGCGCAGCCAATGCGACAGGAAGATTGTGTCCCGCCTTCTGCAATGCCGCATGCGACCCGCTGCGCACGGCCTGCAATAGCACATGGGCGAGCATGCCGCCGCGCAGGGCGAGAAAGCCGCCCATCAGCACCGCTACCGCGCCCAGGTCGAAGAAGCGCTCCACGGTCCAGACGGCAAGCTGTGAGGTGAAGGTCAGCTTCTCCTTGCGCGCGATCAGATAGGGGCGGGCAAACTCTCCAGCTCGGCCGAAGAGTCCCAGCGCGGCAAAGCCGATGATCTGCGGAGCGATGAGCCGCCGCACGCTGGTCGGCGCCGTGGGCTTGAGAAAGATTGCCCAGCGGACCGCGCGCATGAAGTAGGCGAGGTAGACCAGTCCAATCCCGGCGGCGATGTGCCAAAGGCTGACATCGCCGGTGTACTGGCGGAACTTGGCCCAGTCGAATGCCTGCCACGAGCGAAATTGAAGGTAGATCAGTACACCGAGGATGGCGGTGATAATCGCCAGAGAGAGGATCTGTTTTTTCTTCATACGAGAAGGCTGCTCACCCCAGCAAACCAACTGCGGGCTCGCTGGGGACCCCGTTTGGAAAACGCGGAAGCCAACTGAATTCTACTCGATTGTTCTACTGGACTGGTGCTCTACTGAACTGGGAAGCCGCGGCACCGCTTAGGACTGAGGACCTTCGCTTGAGGAAAGCGCTGCCACAGAATTTCCGCGCTGGGCAGGCGGTTGCTTTGAGCTCCGCATCGGGACGCCCCCGGACTTGCGCTTTGCAGCCTGATCTGCATCGCTGCTTTGCTTCTTGCGGTTGTACTGCCGCACAATGCGCTGCACATAAAGCCGCGTCTCGCGGTAGGGAGGCACTCCGCGGTAGCGGTCGACGGCACCGGGACCGGCGTTATAGGCGGCCAGCGCCTTGATCGCATCGCCGTGGTAGCGTTCCAGCAGCTCGCGAAGATACCGCGCGCCGCCGTGCACGTTCTGCTCGGGACTGAAGCTGTCGGCAACTCCAAGCTGCGCGGCCGTACCGGGCATTAGCTGCATCAGCCCGCGGGCGCCTGCCCGGGAGACCGCCCGGGGATTGCCTGAGCTCTCCTGCTGGATGACGCTGTGGATGAAATCGGAGTCCACCCCCTGCCGCTTCGAAGCCTCGCGGACGATCTGCTCAGTGCTCTTTTGTGGAGTGTGAGCGGGGGCTGCAGGCGCACTCGCAACCCGGGCTGCGGGAAGCTGCGGCTGTGCTGCGGTGGCCGGTGCAGCATTCGCCTGGGGCGCTGGAGCAGCGACCGCGGGCTCCGGATCGGCCTGAATCGAGTAGCCCTTGATCTCGCCGGCAGGCAGGTCGATGAAGCTCTTCTTTGCGTCGTCTGTGTAGAGCCGCACGATGCCCGCGCGCACCTCGCGCGAGCGGTGTGGAATGCTGAAGCCGTTGCGCAGCTCCGCCACCTCGGCGGCAAAGCCGCCAACGGAACAGAAACAGAGGCAGAGAAGAAAAAAGGTGGGAACCGGGCGCGCAGCTCGCATGAACTATTCTAACCCATTCAGGGCCGCTTCGATGGCTGCAGCTACTCCGTTATCGTCATTTCCCATCGTCACCTGCCAGCCCCGGTCGCGCAGGTCCTCAGGCGAGTTGCCCATGAGATAGGCGTGGCCGGCGAACTCGAGCATCTCAATGTCATTGTAGTTATCCCCGATTGCCATTACTTCGGCCGGTTGATAGCCCTTGTGCTCCGCCCAGCGCTTCAGGGCGGCCCCCTTGCTGCAGCCCTGGTTGAGAATATCCAGCATGCAGAGGTCGCGCTGGTCGTACTGCGTCTTGAGGGCCGTGATGCGGGAGAGCAGCGGCTTGTTCTTCAGCAGCTGTTGCTGCGCGGCAACCATGCGCTCGATGTTCCCACAGAACATCGCCTGGATGGGATCGGTGTCGAGGCCCTGCTCGATGGGCTGCACAAAGCGCAGATGGCAGGCGTTCTTCTCCAGCCATCGCTTGATGGAGACGTTCAATTCCTCCAGCGTTTCCAGCAGCAGCGATCCGACGTGATCGGACGGGGTCCCCGGCGCGCCCGTGTTTGGCGTGCAGGGGCGATCATCAAGGGTCACCACCAGGTTGCGGCGGAAATCCGTCATGTGCGCGATCAGCTCAAGCGCGGCCGCCAGCGGCAGCGGGTCGCGATGAAACAGCTTCCCGTCCGTGCTGCGCGTGATGGCGCCGTTGGAGCTGATGATTGCCGCATCGAAGCCCAGCGCCTGCGCGACGGGGACCGCGAAGTTATGGCGACGGCCGGTCGCCAGCACAATTTCCACGCCCATCGAGTGCGCCATGCGCAGCGTCGTCAGGTTCTGCTCGCTGACCTGGAAGTGCGAATCGAGCAGCGTTCCATCGATGTCAATGGCGATGAGGCGGATGAGGGACGACATTCTCCGCATTTTACACTTCCGTTTTTTACCTTCTGTCACAGCAGCTCTGGATGCTAGGATTCTCTTGCATGCTCTCGCAATTCTTCTCCTGGGGAATCCCCGGTATCGCGCTGATGGCGCTGGCGCTGGTGCATTACATGCGCCGCCAGCCCAGCGGCTATTGGATCTACATCATCCTTTTTCTCGGACCGCTGGGCGCGGCGATTTATCTCGCGATCGAGGCCCTCCCCGAACTCTTCGATCCCGGTGCCTTCCACTTCATTGACCGCGCCCGCCGCATGCGCCAGGTTGAGGCGGACCTCAGCCAAAACCCCTCGGCGGGAAACTACGAAGAGCTCGGCCTGCTTCGACTGGACAAGGGCGACTGGCATGGGGCGCGAATGTGCTTTGACCGCGCCGTCGAACAGCGCTCCGACTCCATCGATCCGTTCTACCGGCGTGCCCTGGCGGAGGTTGAGCTGGGCGACTTCGCCGCCGCCCGCGCCGACTTGGAGCGCGTGGTGACCAAGGAGCCGGGCTATGACTTCCAGCGCGCCGCCGGGTTGCTGGCCTACGCCGACTGGAAGACGGGCGATCTCGACCGCGCGCGGCGGCTCTTCGAGCAGGTCCTCCGCACCTCGACGCTCACCGAGACGCAGCTCCGCTACGCGGAATTCCTCGCCGAATGCGGAGAGCGCGACGAAGCGAAGAACCAGGCGCTGCGAATTCGCGACAAGCGCGCCGGCATGCCCGGTTTCCAGCGCCGCCGCGAACGCAAGTTCTACCGCGCCAACAGCGCGCTGCTGCGCCGGCTGTAGCTGAAGGTCAAAGTCAAAGTCAACAACCCACCCAAGCCGAAAGAAGGCTTGGATGGGCCACCCTGGAGTGAATACAAAACTTGCGAGTGCCCCGTCCTGACCAGTTTTTGGTTAGGGCGGGGTAGTTGATTTTGCCATTCTCGCTGAGCCTGCCAATTTCGCTCCGTCTCGCATTGGCGTTATGATTCACCTGAGAAGCATGACCGAGCGCCTTTACTATCAGAACTCGTTTCTCTTCAACTTCACCGCGGCGGTTGAGTCGGTCAGCGACCTCCCCGACGGGCGGCGCGCCCTGTTGCTGGACCGCACCGCCTTTTATCCCACCAGCGGCGGCCAGCCTTTCGACACTGGATGGATCGAGTTCGTCGACGCAGAATCGGAGGGGCCGCTGCCGATCCCCAAGCTCCGCGTCGCGGAGGTCATCGAGGACGAAGCCGGCGGAAACATCCTGCACGTGGTTGATCCTCTGCCCGCGCAGCTCCCGCTGCCGATTCGCGTGCGCGGCTTCATCGACGCCGAGCGGCGCCAGGACCACATGCAGCAGCACTCTGGCCAGCATGTCCTCTCGGCGGCCTTCCTGCGGGTCTTCGATCTGCCGACGCTGAGCTTTCATCTTGGCGAAGAGACCTGCGCCATCGACCTCGATGCCACGGGCCTCGACGCCGCGCAACTGGAGCAGGCCGAGCGGGTCGCCAATCAGTTTGTGTGGGAAGACCGCCAGGTGCTGATGCACGAGGTGACGCCCGAGCAGGCGCGCAAGATCGGAGTGCAGAAGATTCCCGAGCCGGTACGCGAGGCGTTATACGGAACCCTGCGCCTGATCGAAATCCGCGGGGTGGACGTTTGCGCCTGCGGCGGCACGCACGTGCGCACCACCGGGCAGATCGGCAACATTCAGGTGCGCGGCGCTGAACGCGTGCGCCAGGGAATGCGCGTGGAGTTCGTCTGCGGCCTGCGCGCGCTGCTTCGGGCGCGCAGGGACTTCAAACTGCTCGGCGACACGGCCGCGCTCTACTCCGCGCATCCGGAAGAGGTCCCCGCGCAGACGCGAAGGCTGATCGAGTCCGATAAAGCCTCACATCACAGGCACCGCAGGTTGCTCGGCGAACTGGCCGACGTCGCCGCGCAACACGCGCTGGCGCGAACGCCTGACGAGCATGGCCGCAAAGTTGTGGCGGAGTTTCTCGCCGAGCGCGATGTGGAGTTCGTCAAGCTCTACGCGCAAAAACTGGTCGCCTCGGAGACGAACGTCATCGCATTGCTGGGCGCCGGGCAGCCCACTCCAACCCTGGTCTTTGCTCACTCGGCGGGCGCCGCCTTCGATGCCGGCGCCGAGCTACGCGCGCTGGCCGGCTCTGTCGGTGGACGAGGCGGCGGCTCGCGCGACCTGGCCCAGGGCGGCGTGCCCTCGGCCGAGATGATTCCCAGGCTGATCGCCGATGCTGCGCAGCGGGCGCGCGCGCTCCGCCCCAGCACGCCAACAGCAGGCGCCGTGGCGACCCCAGCCGAACCGGGAGCACTTTCGCAATGATCGACGACCCGCTCCTGCTTATCACGCTGCTCATCCAGCTCGGCGTCTCGGCCGCCGTCAGCAGCGTGCTGGCGCGCTCGCGCCGCTTTCGCGCGCTGCTCTTCCATGAAGACCGCGAGATCTGGGAAAAGGTGGAGATGGTCCTCCACATCGGCGTGCCGTTCACGCTGGGCGTGCTGGTGCGCGCCACGGTCAAGAATTTCTACGCAGCCGACGTCTCGTTCGAGGCCGCCATCCTTCTTGGCGTGATTGCCGGGCGCACGGCGGGCGTCTGCGGCGCGATCCTGATGTCCATCCCCAATCTGTTCATGCACGAGTACATGAACCTCCCGCTAAACGTGGTTGCCGGCTTCAGCGCGGGCTTTTTGCGCGAACTGGCCAAGGACCGCGAGGCGATCTGGTCGTTCAGCCCGCTCTTCGATCTCAGCATCTACCGCTGGATCCGCCGCTCAATTGCCAAGTCGCTCATCGATTGGCAGACCACGTTTTTCTTCATGATTCTGGGTCTGCAGTTCCTGCGCTTCCAGACGCGCGCGTTTTTCCCGCGTTACACCTGGGCGCTGGATTCAGAATATTGGCTGGTGCGCGCTGCCATCTACATTGCGACCGTCATGACCGTTGCCATCGCGCTCAAGGTGCTCAACAACACGCGCATCGAGATGAAGCTGGAAGAGCAGGAGCGGCTGCTGCTGCAGGCGCGTATGGAGGCCCTGCAGAGCCAGATCAACCCGCATTTTCTGTTCAACACGCTGAACTCCGTGGCCTCGCTGGTGCGCTTCGATCCGGACACGGCACGGGAGATGATCCAGAAACTCTCCAAAATCCTGCGCCGCCTGCTGAAAAAGACCGAGTCCTTCGCGGAGCTGCGCGAGGAGCTGGACTTCATCGACGACTATCTCGATATCGAGGTCATTCGCTTCGGGCGCGACAAGCTGAGGGTGGTCAAAGAGCTCGACCCCGCAAGCCTGGACGTCATCGTGCCGGCCATGCTCATCCAGCCGATCGTGGAGAACTCAATCAAGCACGGCCTTTCGCCGAAGGTCAGCGGCGGGACGATCTATCTGCGCAGCCGCGTCGCCGCCGGCATGCTGGTGATCGAGGTGGAGGACGATGGCGTGGGCATCGTGGAGCCGGGCAGCGAGGCGAGCGAGTGGGCCGAGCCGCAGCAAGGCACCGGCATCGGCATGGCAAATGTCCGCGAGCGGCTCAACGTGCTCTACAGCGACGCAGCGCGCCTTGAGATGGAGAGCCGCACCGGCGCAGGAACCATCGTGCGAATCCTGCTGCCCATTCCCGACCGCGGCGAGATGGACGGCGTCAACTACGACCTGCGCTCCAACAGCCCGCGATAGGCTTCAGTTCCAGTTTCGGAATAGTTGGATAGATGCCTGTTATCGACAGTAATCTGGACGAACATCTCACTCTCGCTTAGAGTTTCATGCAATGTCCACCGCCGTCACATTGGTTCGCTCAAGTCTTTTGCTCCTGTGGCTACTGTCCCCTCCGGTTCTGACGATTTCCGCGTTGCGGGACTGGAGACGCGAGCGGGACGGCACCGCGTTGCGAACGTTGCCGCTTGCGCTTGGGACGGTGCTACTGGCGGATTGGGCTTTGTTTCTCCATTTCCTGATCCAAAGTCAAACTGCTTATGGTGAGTATTACCGGACGTCATGGCGCACAGCTATTCTGCTCCTTCTCCCATTCCTGGCGCTCATCGCATCCATAGTCGCGCCCGTCGGGAAATGGAAACTTTTGGTAGGCAGTATGCTGATAGTGACCCTCTGGGTGTGCGTCGCATATGCACCCGCGCACTGGTTGACGCGTGTCGATTTCGCCAGGGTCACCATTGATAACTACCCCGTTCCCGCTTCTGTTTATTTGGGACATCCCACGGACAGCGAATCTGACGCGATCGCTCTAGTACGCCTGAAGGACGAAGGCGATTATTTCCTAGATTTCGGCTCCGAGAAGGTGCGGCAGGCCAGTCGTTCTGACTACGTGCGCTTTGTAGGAGGCGCGTGGTGCTTCAGATCAATGCAATATGGCCGGTTCGTTGAACCGCTGCCTTTTCGCAAAATGAATGAATTTCGTGTCCTATCCCGCGCCGGACATCTTATAGCCGTGCAGTTCTAGGTGATTGTTGGCGAGAAATCGCCTTCTATCCAACAATCCAGCCCCGCCCGCCTACGTCTGCGCCTCCAGCAGTCCGCGATACAGCTCCTCATACATCGGAATGATCTTTGTGGTGGAGAACCGGGCCTGCGCCGTTGCCCGCGCAGCCTTGCGCATCTTTGCGAGCAGCGCCTCGTCGGTCAGGACCTGGAGAGCGCGCGCCGCCATCGCGTCCACAGCTCCCGCCGGACAGAGGAATCCGTCGACTCCATCCTCGATCACCTCCGGCACGCCGCCCACGCGCGATGCCACCGGCACCACCTCGCAGGCCATGGCCTCCAGCGCCGCGAGGCCAAACGACTCCATCTCGCTCGGCATCAGCATCACGTCGGCCAGCGCGAGCTTTTCGTGAATACGGTCCTGCTTGCCCATGAAGTGGATCTTCGCGTGGATGCCTTTTTCGCAGGCCAGCCGCTCCGCCGCGCGGCGGTCGGGGCCATCGCCGATCATCATCAGCCGTGCTGGAATCTTCTTCTGCACGCGGTCGAAGATCTCCAGCGCGTCGGTGACGCGCTTCACCGGCCGGAAGTTGGAGAGATGCACCAGCAGCCGCTCATCGGCAGAGGCGAATGCGGCGCGACGCTCCGCTGCCTGCTCGTCGCGACGGTACAGATCGCAGTTCACAAAGTTGTGGATGACATGGATTGGCTTGCTGATGGCGAAGCTTTCGATGGTTGCCCGTTTCAAGTCGTTCGAAATGGCCGTGACGGCGTCGCTCTGCTCGATGGAGAAGCGGGTGATGGGCAGGTAGGAGCGGTCGAGTCCCACCAGTGTGATGTCGGTCCCGTGCAGCGTTGTGACGTAAGGCAGCCGTCGCGGCCGTCGCGTCTTATCGCAGCAGAGCATCTGGCGCGCCAGCATCGCGCTCACCGAGTGCGGAATGGCGTAGTGCACGTGCAACAGGTCCAGCTCGTAGAGCTCGGCGACCTCGGCCATGCGCGTCGCCAGCGCCAGATCGTATGGCGGGTACTCGAAGAGCGGATACTGCGAGACCTCGACCTCGTGATAGTAGACATTGGGAACCGGCTCGGTGAGGCGGATGGGCTGCGAGTAGGAGATGAAGTGGACCTGGTGCCCGCGATTGGCCAGCTCGATGCCGAGCTCGGTGGCCACCACTCCGCTGCCGCCATATGTGGGATAGCAGGTGATCCCGATGTGCATGGCTATCCCTCGCCTCCGCGGTGTTCGCCCCGAATGCTCTGCCCGTCCGTGCCCGCGCGCTCGCCTGCTCGCGGTGTGATTGCGGAGAACGACACCAGCTCCGTGCCGTACTCTTCGCGGAGTTCGTCGCGCGTGAGGGCCACGAGCGCGTTCATCTCGATCTCGCGCGATGCGCGCAGGCGGGTGCGCACGCCATCGAGCTCGCGGTCGTTATAGCCGGGATGGCAGACCAGCTCCCAAGTGCCTTCCGGCAGCCGGCGCAGCATGGCGCGCAGCCCTTCGGTTGTCATGCTTCCGGTGCTGATCATTCCCAGGCTGCCGCTGGTGGTCGCCAGGCCGGCCTCGCGCACCGCATCGTGCCAGCGCCGGTGCAGGCAGGCGCGTAGCGCCGTCAACCCGCTTTTGCGCAGCAGCAACATCCTGCTGCCGAGCGCTTCGCGATAGGGAATCATCTCCGGCGGCTCAAATGCGCTGCGCACCGCCGGGACACGATGCGCGGCTGCCGCCCGCAGCAGCGGCCTGAGAATCGCCGGAAACATGTGCGTGTGCTTGTGCGAATCGAAGTGCGAGAGCCGCACTCCGGCGTCCTGCAGGCGCTTCATCTGCGCCCCGGCCTCGGCCTCAATTTCTTCGGAGCGAAAGCGCCCGCGCGCGATCGCGCGCAGGACGTCGCCAACGCCGTGAAAGAAGCGATTGGTGCCGGGCGCAAGCAGCGAGCGCACCTCAGAAGCGGGCAGCAGCGGCTCGCCATCGACCAGCACGACGTGGCAGCCGACGCCGAGCTCCGGCATCTGCCGCGCCAGCGCGATCGCGTCCTCCACGCGGGCTGCCGTGGCCATCAGCGTCGTCGAGGAGACGATGCCGCGCTGGTGGCAGGCGGCGATGGCGCGGTTCACGCCGAGCGTCAACCCAAAGTCGTCGGCGTTTACAATCAGCCGCTTCGTCATGGAGCCCCTCGTTCGTTATGGAGAAGAAGTGTAGCAGGGGGGTGCAAAACGAAGCGGGTGGCGCAGCCGCGTTCAGTTCGCGGGGCCGCGCTCCGGGACCTCATGCAGCAGGTGCCGAATGGTATCGAGAAGCCTGGGAAACATCTCCTGCTTGCCGACCCACGCGTTGACTTCGGGGCAGGGCTCCACGTCGTTGCACCCGGTTACGATGACGATGGGAAGCTCGGGGACCATCTGCCGCAGCCGCCGCGCCAGGTCCGTGCCGCTCATCCCTTCCATGCGATAGTCGGTGACCACGATGTCGAAGGCGCCCTGTTCAAACTTGGCGAGCGCCTCGATGGCATCGAAGGCGTATTCGGCGCGATAGCCCTGTTTCTGCAGGATCTCGCAGCTCAGGCGGGCCAGCGCTTTGTGGTCGTCGACAAACAAAACGGCTTTCATCGTGTGTTCCGAACAGGTGCTGCACCGCACTCAAACCTGGGCCCAAGGGCCCCAGTGTAGCAGGGATTAGATGTGCGCTTTCCAGCGGATGGCGCCGAAACTCAGGGTAGATTCCAGAATGGCGTTTCTACCGGAGTTTGACCTCGACCCCGGCTCTTTCATATACTCAACCAGCGAGTCAGTTTCACAAGGAGGCCGCCCCCGAAGCCGCGTGACAACCGGCAAGGGAGCACCGTAAGGGCGGTTAGCTCAGTTGGTTAGAGCGCCTGCCTTACAAGCAGGATGTCGGGGGTTCGAGTCCCTCACTGCCCACCACTCCTGCTGCCTGGGAGCTGAATCGAGCGTTGGTCCGCGTAAATACGCGGGGTCGTAGTTCAGTTGGTTAGAACGCTGCCCTGTCACGGCAGAGGCCGCGGGTTCGAGTCCCGTCGACCCCGCCATTCTTCCTCCCGGAAGAATGGCGGTTCCGCAACGCAATTCCTTCGCTTCTAAATCCTTCTCAGCGAGCTTCAGTCTTCAGCGTCTTCAGGTAGGTGATGATCTGCCATAGCTGCTGGTCCGGCAGCTTGGACCAGGAGGGCATTCCACGTCCCATGCTGCCGTTTCGCAAGATCCAGTGCAGGTCGCCGGGCGTGGCGGTTTCCTGGATGCGTTCGCTGCGCAGCGAGGGGCGTTTGCCTTTGCCCTCGGCATGGTCTCCATGGCAGCGGGCACAGTGGTCCTCGTAGAGCAGGCGCCCGGCCGCAACGGCATCGGCATCGGCGGCCATGGTGTTCTCCCGCTCATGGTCGCGCGGAGGAACTTTTTCGATCCACGGTGTGCGGGCCGCCAGCATCGCGGGGGCCGCGAGCGAGAGCATCATGATTGCCATCAGAAAAGTTCGCCGCACGTTTTTCATCGCGCACCCCCTCTGTGGAAGAGGCCAGCCAGGGAAACCTCATGCGTGACGCCTATACGATACAGGCGGGGAATGCTGTTATCGTTGACGCCGAACTGCGGAGAGAAGGAAAACACCGTGCCGCTGGGGGACTTCCAACTGATCGCCGGCCCCACGTAGTGCGAGGTATTGTCGAAACCGAAGTCGTCGTGGTCGCCCAGCCCTCCGTACATCTCCACTCCTGCCACGAACTTTTCTGCGCAGAAGGCGCATTTCCGCGGGCTCGCCTTCAGCTTGAGCGGACGGCTGATGGCCACGGCATAGCCATATTCCCAGGGCTCGCTTTCCACCAGGTTTTTCACGGCGAGGAAGTTCTCGCTCACGTTCCATCCCTTGAAGGTGCTGGAGAGGATCAGCTTGAGTTCAATCTCGCGCTCGATCTCGGGACGCGCCACCGCATTGGGATCGGCAAAGCCATCCGCGCCGTCGTGGCCCACAACCTCGCGAATCACCTTGTCGGCACTGACGTTTTCATATTCGACGTACAGGACGGGGTTGATCCAGTACTCCCGCATCAGCGGACGGACGCGGTTCTCCCATCGGAAGCCGGTGAAGATGGTGCTGTCATTTTCTGTGGTCTGCCCGTCGAGATAGAGCGAGGTGGCCCACCAGGCAGTGGCGCCGTATTCGAACTCCATGAAGCCGCCATAGAAGCGGTTTGTGCCCTGCGGCGCTCCGGTGACTCCTCGGAAGTTGATCTCGAGATCGCCCGGTTCCTCCATGTAGTGGCTGTACGCCACAAAATAGGGAAGGTCCTGGGCAGAGGCCCGGGGCGCGGCAAGCAATGGAAACAGGAGAACGAGAAGCGAGAGAGAAGCTTTGAACCTGTGAAGCGCTGAGATCATTGGCGACGCTCCTGCAAGCCGGGCCCGGAAGAAGCGGGCCCCGGAAAACTGAAAGTGAATTTCAATTTCAATAATACCGGCAGCCCTGCTTTTGTCAACACAGATTTTGCGGCATGCGCAATCAAGATTTTGCTCGACCCGCCGGCGCTTCCAATCTCTGTGGAATTTTACTGTACTGCAGCGTCGTCTGCTGTGGCGAGCCCCGAGCTGTTGTAGCGTATCACTTCGGAATTGGCGCTAAAGGAAGTAGCGCGAGCCGGTGCTGTTCCAGGATATGGGATCCCGCTTAGTTCCGCGAGTATTCGTTGCGAGGTAACGCTGGTTTAGAACGCAACGGGCGTTGCGCGCGCGGCCTGCGCCTCAAATTCCTTCATCCACTCGGGGCCGGAGAGCTTTTCCGCCAGCGCGACGGCGATGTGCATGGGCGTAACGCCCACGTCGCGGCAGCGCCCCAGTCCCTGCACGCAGGCGGGGCAGTTGGTGAGCACGGTCGCCTTTTCCCCCTGTCCGATCACCTGGACGAAGGCCTCGCGCTTGCGGTGCAGCATCGAGTCGGTAATGTCGGGCCGTGAAAGCGCCAGCGTGCCCGCCTCCGAGCAGCAGTGGGGAACCTTCTGCACTGTGCCAAAGCCGCCCAGTTCCTCGAGCACCTTGTTGGCCTTGCCGTCGAGCGAGTCGTGGCATGGCGTGTGGTACAGGAAGTTTGCGTCGCCATCCTTGTTTTCACTATCAAGGCTCAGTCCGCGCTCCAGCAGGTAGCCCGCAATGTCCACCACGCGGCCGAAGAGCTTGGTGGTGTCCATATGCGCCAGGCCTTCGCGGCATGTGCCGCAGGAGATGACGCAGGCGTCGAAGTCGAGATAGGCGAACATGGCGCGAATCTGGCTGAAGACGATGGTGTCGCGCAGCACGATCTGCGAGTGCAGGCTGGTCTCGGCATTGACGTGGGCAGGGAAGCCGCAGCACAAGAAGGGCGGCGGCAGTACCACGCGAGTTCCAAGTTTGAGCAGCAGATGAACCGTAGCCATGGAGATGTTCGAGTGCAGCCGCTCGGAGCCGCAGCCGGGGAAGTAGAAGACCGTCCGGCGCTCCTCGGTCCCCCCATTTGCCGAAGGCGGGCAAATGTGGGCCACCTTGTCTGTCTCCGGCTCAAGTACCAGCGCCTCGCCCGCGCCGCACTCCGGCAGAATGTCGCGCAGGGTCTTCGCCGGCACCGGTGCGACCGAGGAGGCCAGCAGTCGGAGCGGATAGAAGGCGCTGGAGCCGTCGGCGGGCTGCAGAGGCGCAACCAACTTGCTCGCAGCGCGTTGCACCGCGCCCCCGATCTGCACCACGGAGGTGCGGAACAGCTTGTTGAAAGCCGGCGAGCGGCTGTCCAGATACTTGAGCGTAAGCTGCGTCGCCAGCGGCTTGTTCTTGTAACCCCAACTCGCAAGGATCTCGCGCTCGAGTACCGTCACCTCGCCGGTGTCGATGTCCACCGGGCATGGCTTGAGGCACTTGTGGCAAATCGTGCAGTGGTCAGCCACTTCTTCCAGCCACTGCAGAAGCTCGAATTTGGTCGAGTGCGAGCGCTGCGCGTCGTAAAGCAGCGCCTCGATCAGCGAGCCGATGGCGAGGTTCTTGTTGCGCGGATGGAAGAACATGCCGCGCCCCGGATGGTAGACGCAGCAGTCCGGCTTGCATTTTCCGCAGCGCACGCAGTGCGCAATCTTGCGCGAGAGCTCTTCCAACTGTCCATGCTGCAGGATTCGCGCCTCGAGCTCCAGCAAATTGAACGACGGGGTGAAGATATGCCGCAGCGCGTCGAGGTCTTCGAGCTTGCCGGGGTTCATCAGCCCGTCGGGATCGACTTCGCGGCGATAGGCCGACAGTTCGGCGATGCGCTCCGGCTCAAGATATTTCAATTTGGTGAGGCCGATGCCGTGCTCGCCGCTGACTACGCCACCCAGCAAGATGACCTGGGCCATTACGCGGTCGATGACCTGGTCGGTGCGCTCAAGCATGGGGCGGTCATTGGAGAGCACGGGGATGTTGACGTGCACGTTGCCGTCGCCGGCGTGCATGTGTGTGGCAATCACGATGCGCCGGTCGCGCACCTCCTGGTAGGCGCGGTCGAGCGCGGCCAGTACCGCCGGATATCCGCGCACCAGCTGAGAGAGCTGTTCGCGAAACTCCTGCAGCGCAGTGAGCCCGCGCAGGGCTTCCACGCTGACGGTTGCGAGGTCCTCGCGGAAGCGCGCGCAGAGCGTGAGTGCCGCAGGAGTCTTGGCGGCGATCTGCTCGCGGTCCTCTCGGGACTGTGACGCCGCGGTGAAGACCTCCGCGGCGCGCTGCGCAAAGCGAAGCTGTGCGTAGCGCTCCTCTTCGATGTTGGTCGCCTCGACAAAACGCGCGAACTCGGCCAGCGTGTCCAAGGGGATCACGATGTCCTCGTTCATCTTGAAGGCGTTGGTGCGGCGGGCGATGGCGCCGAGCTTTTTGCGGTCGGCCCAGTATTGTTTTGCCTCGCCGTCGTCCTGCGCCACGAACATCAGCGTGTTGGGATGCCGCTCCAGCAGCGAGCGCACGCGCTCCACGCCGCGGAGGGCCTGCTGCGGCGAGTCGCCGCCGATATCGATGAGCAGGACGGCCTTGGGCGTCTCGGCGCGAGGGGCCTTCACCTTGTAGTCGATGGCGCGAATGTATTCGTCGTCGAAGTGCTCCAGCGCCAGCAGCGCCTCATCGTTTTCAGAAGGGCCAATGGGATAGGGAAAGACCTGCGAGAGCTCGAGGATGACGCGGCTGGCCTCGTCGAAGTCCGGCCCGAAGAACTCGAGGCACAGCGTCTTGGTTGCCGGGTACTGCGGATACAGGACAAACAGGGCCGAGGTGATGACGCCGTCGGTGCCTTCCTTTTGCAGTCCGGGCACGCCGCCGAGGGCCTTGTTGGTGATGTCCTTCCAGAGGCCGTTCTTGCGAATCTCGGTACCGTGCAGCGAAATCCGCTTCACCGTCTCGCCCTGCTCGTCCACCACTTCGAACTTTACCGTGTCCTGGGGCAGGATCTTGCGCAGCGGATGATTGGTGCGCCGCACCGTCCAGCGTTTACCGCTGGGCATGGACATGCGCCACTCCAGCAGATTGTCGATGCAGGTGCCCCAGCGCACGGCGAGCTTGCCCCCCGCGTTCTCCGCGATGTTGCCGCCGAGGGTGCAGGCCCAGGCGCTGGTGGGATCGGTGGCAAAGACCAGGCCATCTTCGGCGGCCACTTCCATCGCCTTTTCGGTGATGACGCCGGCTTCGGCCTCCATCACGTGTGCGCGCGCGACGCGGCCGTTTTCAAGAGGGAAGTTGCGCTCGCTGACGGAGCGAATGTGGTTGAGCTTTTCGGTGTTCACCACCACGCAGCCGGAGCGCAGCGGCACCGCGCCGCCGGTGAGTCCCGTGCCTGCGCCGCGAGGCACAACCTTGAGTCCGAGCCGTCCGATGGCCACCAGCAGCGGCGCAACCTGATGCTCCTCGTCCGGCGTGACTACGGCGAGCGGGAGGAAGAGGCGCCAGTCGGTTGCGTCGGTGGCGTGCGAGACGAGCGTGAAGGGATCGAAGAGCACGTTGTGTGCGCCGACGACGACCTCCAGCTCGCGCTTGACGCGCTTGCGGAGCTCGGGCGTGCCCTCGACCACCTCGCGAAATGTCTTGAGCAGCTCGCGGCAGCGGCCCAGAATGTCGAGCACGCGCGGGTCGCCATCGGCGCGGGAGGCCAGGGACTCCAGGTCGTTCTTTGCGTTTCCAAAAAATCGCTTGCGGCGCTGGGCGGAAGAGACCAGCTCTTCGTAAAGATAAGGATTACGGCGATGGATCAGCACCTCGCCAAAGACGCGCAGCAGAATGCGCGCCGAGCGGCCAGTAACGCGCGCGCCGCGGAGCTCGTCCAGAATGCGGACGGCCTCATCGCCGAGCAGGAACGAGACTGCCTGCCGGTCTGCAGCCGAGGTGTAGTTGAAGGGGATCTCGCGGATGGCGGAAGACCCGCCGTCTACCGCGTTGATCGGTTCAAGCGCCATGATTTGCCGCAAAAAGATTCGCCGTAAAAGTGCCTAGCCTTAAAAAGCCTCGTTTGGGTGTCCCGCCGTAACAATTTCAGTGCTTTTGCAGGGCGCACATCCGGAGGGAAATAACAGAAGAGCCTGGAACGGTCGGTCCCAGGCTCTGATCATCTCTGGTTCGCCTCTTACAGGACCTGTACGTTCTCCGCCTGGAATCCCTTGGGGCCGCGCACGACGTTGAACTGGACCGCCTGGCCTTCCTGCAGGCTGCGGAAGCCGTTCGCATTGATCGCCGAGAAATGAACGAAGACGTCCTCGCCGTTCTGGCGGCTGATGAAACCAAAACCTTTTGCGTCGTTAAACCACTTCACTGTACCTTGTTCCACTATTTTTCTACCTTTGTGTGTTGATTTTTCTGCTGAGAAGATCGGATGCGACTGAGAGTGGGGCGCGGAAGGGAATTCAGCGATACCAGCTCAAAATCGGCCTACGTTCAAACAGCCAGATTTTGTTGACTTTCAGTATAGACCGATTCCCGGCCCTGCACAAGTGAATTCTGGATTCTGGCTCCGGAGCTCCGAATTCAGGTGCTGCACTTACTTCGGCACCGAGCTTCGGTACCGAGCGTGTCGGGGCGGGACGAAACAGCCCCACTCAAGGGAGCATCCACCCCGTCTTGAGCGGGCACGCATGGTGTTAACCGGCAATGTTCGTAGTCCCACGATCATCGCAGAGAATTGTGCGGGTACTCTGCATGATTTGTGCTGCCTGCATCGAAGTTCTGTAACATGTCCCGTTCGCCGCCGCGCTGAGGTGGGGCGCCAGTGGCGGGGACGGTCGCCGGTCCAGTGGGCCCCAACATGGCTCGCATTCTAAATGGGGGATTGCCTCAAGGCCGTGCGGCTTGAAATTCGACAGGGACCGACTGATCGAGATGCAGATCCCATGGATCGCTCCGCTCGGCTGTCCGGGTTCCGACATTAGGTTGCACTGAGGCTGCACGTAGTCAATTGCTGTGATGTGGTTTGAGTTGTTGCCGTAATCGGAATCCCGGAAGCGGAGTGAACTGGCTGTGGGAAGTGTCGCATCATCGCCGGAGTTCAGGCAGACTTCGTCACTGCGGTTAACAGGCCGGACGCGCCACTACCGGCTGGAGCAGGCTGCCAAACGCGGCTTCGACATCGTCTTCTCGCTGATGGCGCTGGTCTTCATCGCCCCCGTCCTGCTGGGCATTGCCATCCTGATAAAACTCGATTCGGAAGGGCCGGTGCTTTACGTCTCGGAGCGGATTGGGCGGGATGGCAAGCGCTTCCGCTTTTTCAAATTCCGGACGATGGTGAATGGCGCCGACTCGCTGCGTGGCACCCTCCTGCATTTGAACGAGCGCCGGGGCAATCTCTTCAAGCTCTCGAACGACCCGCGCGTTACGAGGCTGGGCCGCCTCCTGCGGCGCTACAGCCTGGATGAGCTTCCGCAGTTCTTCAGTGTGCTGACCGGCCGCATGAGCGTGGTGGGGCCGCGTCCCTGCCTGGCCAGCGAATATGCCCGCTACACCAAGGCGCAGCGGCGGCGGCTGGAGGCCGTGCCCGGAATCACCGGGCTGTGGCAGGTAGAGGCGCGCAATGATCCTTCGGCCGAGACCTATTTCGCTTTGGATATGGAGTACATCGAAAACTGGAGCTTCTGGCTGGATATGAAGATCCTGTTCAAGACAGTGTGGGTGGTGTTTGCCGGAACCGGGCACTAGAGGGCAAAGAGCAGAGGAAGCTCCGAGGCTGCGGCCTTGTTCACCCTCCGAAATATTGCCGAGCACTCGCCGGAGTTACAGACTAGCTATTAAAAACTTGCTCATCTAAAGAAGGCAACATTTCTTCACCTCTTCCTGGGGCGGCGTCCCCACCGTTCGCGCCTTCCTGTACAGCAACGGCGTAATGTCGGACCTCGGAACCCTGGGTGGCACCGAAAGTAACGGATTCGGAATCAACGATTCCGGCCAGGTGACCGGAAGTGCGCAGTTGCCCGGCAACGTGGCCTCGCATGCGTTTCTGTACTCAGGCGGGGCCATGACTGATCTGGGGAGTTTGGGCGGCGATAGCGACGGGTGGGGGATCAACGCCTTCGGCCAGGTTTCGGGAACTTCCCTCACCGCAGCGGGCCTCACCCATGCCTTCCTCTACAGCGGAGGCAAGATGACGGACTTGGGAACTCTTGGCGGCAACTTTAGTGCCGGCCGCGGTATTAACGATTTCGGCCAGATAACGGGTTTCGCTGAATTGCGGGACGGCAGCCTGCACGCTTTCCTCTACACGAGGAACCGTATGAAGGATCTGGGTACCCTGGGCGGTAACTTCAGCGAGGGCCTAGGCGTCAACAACGCCGGCCAGGTCGTCGGCTCTTCCCAAACGGCGACTGGCGGCGGGGATGCCTTTCTGTACACCAGCGGTCAGAGGATGGTGGCCCTGAATACATTGCTCCCAAGCGGCTCCGTGATGGGGATTCGGACCGGCCTACGGCATCAACGATGTGGGACAGATCACGGGTTATGGCATCAATCCCGACGGCCTGCCGCGTGCTTATCTGCTGTCGCCGCCACCTCTCGTGATGCTGGCCAACCTGGTGCAGAGTTTCCAACTTCCAGAAGGCATTACAAAAAAGCTTGACGGGAAAGTGATCGCAGCTGAATCGGTTGATCCCGGCAGTGGGGCTTACTGCGCCGACCTGACCGAGTTCGAAAGCGAGGTCCAGTCGCTATCCGGCAAAAAGCTCACAACTGCGCAGGCGAACCAGTTGATCGCCAGGGCCGATGAATTTAAGCAGAGCGCAAACTGCTTTTAAGATCGAAACGGTAAACATGCATCAGCCAATCTGCTAGACGGGTCCCCGGCAACCTGTCGTTACGTTGATGGGATGGAACGGCGGATGCACTGCTGGCGTGAGGCCCACACGTTGACCAAATTCTTAACCTTAGGCGAGCAACTCCACCCACATTAGAGGCTTCTCACATTCAGGAGCTTGCAATTATTCTTTCATCCAGTCATTGCAACTCCATTTCGCGGAGCGATGCAAATACTGCCCCTGATGGTGATTGGGACAGGGTGCCGTTTCGCTTTCCCTCAGGAGGTGACCATGACTGGTCCCCTGCGTGCGTATGCGACCCGTTCTCTCGGCTTCTTCCTACTTGCAATTTGTGTTTCAACAGCCTCAGCCCAAACCACTTACACCATCACCGATCTGGGCACGCTAGGCGATAATCCCTTCAGCTTCGGATTCAGCCTCAATGGCGTGGGCCAGGTTACTGGCTCTTCCAACAACCTGGGCAGCATTGGCAATCACGGATTTTTGTACAGCGCGGGCACCATGACGGACCTGGGCGTGCTGGATCCAGACCCGGCGGACCTTCGCACCTTCAGCGTTGGCAGAGGGATCAACGAATCCGGCCAGGTCACGGGGACTACCACCGCGAAGATCGACGGGGTCACTGAGCCTCATGCTTTTGTTTCCAGCCAAGGCACGATGCAGGACCTGGGGACCCTCGGGGGCAACACGAGTAACGGGTATGGCATTAACGACTCCGGCGAAGCTACAGGGTCTGCCGACCTGGCAGGGAATACCGGCACGCACGCGTTCCTCTACAGCAACGGCCAGACGCACGATCTGGGAACGCTTCCGGGCTACGACGGCAGCACGGGGCTCGGCATCAACAACGCAGGCCAGGTAACGGGATTTCTTTCGGCGACCGGCACCACGCACGCCTTCCTTTACAGCGGGGGCCAGATTACGGACCTGGGCACCCTGGGCGGCAGCTTAAGTCAGGGAAGCGCGATCAACCGTTACGGACAGATCGCAGGGGGCTCGACACTCGTGCCCAACACCCAATATGTCGGCGCCACGCACGCTTTCCTGTATAGCGGCGGCAAGATGAGGGACCTGGGCACCCTCGGCGGCACCAGCAGCTACGCTTTTGGTATCAATTCCTTTGGCCAGGTCGTTGGGTGGAGCGACACCCGCTCCGGCGTCGTGCATGCCTTCCTCTACACGCCGGGAAGAGGAATGCTGGATCTGAACCGCCTGCTGCCAAGGGGTTCGGAAATTGTGCTCTCGGGCGCTGCCGCGATCAACGATGCAGGCCAGATCACTGGCGGCGCCACGGTGGCCTCTGGAGCGATTCATGCGTTCCTGCTCTCGCCGCCCCCATCCGTCATGCTCACGAACCTGATCCGGAGCTACCAGCTTCCGCGCGCGGTCGCCCATAGTCTTGAGACGAAGCTGAGGTCCGCCAGGTCCGCCAATGTCGGCAGCGGCGCTTACTGCAGCGGCCTCGACGAATTCACCGCCAAGGTCCAGTCGCTGGTGGGAACGTATTTGACCCAGGCGCAAGCCGGCGAGTTGATCGCAGTGGCGAACCAGCTGAGGTCGAGTGCAAACTGCTACTAGCCGCCGTTCAACGTCTCACATTTTCAAAGTTGAAGATCGGGTGCCCCACTCAACGTCCTTTCGTTGAGTGGGGCTTTTCGTTTGCGCAGGCAAACTACCCCACTCAAGCAAAAGAAGCTTGAGTGGGGCACCCGCTTCAAGGACGGCTCGAATGCGGCACCCGCTGTTGAGGACGGCTCGCGTGAGCCATCGTGGCTCTTGATTGGGGCAGTTCGGTTTGCGCTACTTCTCCCGCGCAACCACGAACTTCGGGATCCAGAGCAAGGCGCGCTTGAACTCGTTTTGCGGGAAGCCGGCGAGCTGGGCAGCGGCGTGTTCGGCGTATTTTTCCGCCTCCTGGTTGGCGGCGCGGATGGAATCGTAGCGCGCCAGGATCGCGAGGATGTCCTGATGGGTGACGCCGTTGAAGGCGCGCTCTTCAAGAACAGTCTGGATCTGCGCGCGCTCGGCGGCGGTGCAGCGCTCCAGTGCGTGGATGACGGCGAGCGTGGCCTTGCCCTCGCGCAGGTCGCTGGCGACGGGCTTGCCCAGGATCTCCTCCGATGCGGTCAGGTCCAGCACATCGTCGGTGATCTGGAAGGCCATGCCGACAGCGCGTCCGTACTCGCGCAGATGCAGTTGCTCTTCCTCGCTTGCCCCGGCAAGCACGCCGCCCAGTTGCATGCACACCGCGAACAGGCAGGCGGTCTTGCGATAGATGAGATCGAGTTGGCAGTCGCGCGAGATCAGCGTGCCGAGCTTCTCCATCTGCAGCAGCTCGCCCTCCACCATCTGCTTGGTGAGCTCGGTGAGCAGGTCAAGGACGTGCAGGTTGCGCTCCTGTAGCGCGATCTGGAAGGCCTGCATGTAGAGCCAGTCGCCGGCCAGCACGCACTTGGGATTGCCCCAGATGGTGTTGGGCGAGGGGCGTCCGCGGCGGATCTCGGCCTCGTCGATGATGTCGTCGTGCACCAGCGTGGCGGTGTGAATGATCTCCACTACCGCTCCCAGGCGGATTACGCCGCCGCCGCCGTAGCCGAGGAGCTTTGAGGCGAGCAGCAGGAGCGCCGGCCGGAGCCGCTTGCCTCCGCCCTGTCGCAGGTATTCGCCAATCTCGGTGATGGCCTGCACCTTGGCGAGGCTGTAGCCGCGGAACTCGCGCTCAATGGCCTCCAGGTCTTCTCGAAGTAGCTCGAATACCTCTTTACCCGTCGCTGCTAATGCCAAGCTGATCAAAATTAGCCCTTACCGGTGGTGGGATGAATTCCAACCCAGCAACCCAACCGCGGGCTTGCCGGGGACCCTGCTTGCGGCCGTCAGTTATTGCGGTAGTTCGTAAACTGCAAGTCGATGCCGTAGTCGTTCTGGCGGACGAGGGCGATGACCTCCTGCAGGCTGTCGCGGTCTTTGCCGCTTACGCGGACGACGTCCCCGTTGATCGAGGCCTGCACCTTCTTCTTGGAGTCTTTGATGGTCTTGACGATCTCGCGCGCCTTCTCGATGCCGATGCCTTGCTGCAGCTTCACCTTCTGGCGCACAGTGGAGCCGGCCGCGGGCTCGATCTTGCCGTACTCGAAGTTCTTCAGCGGGACGCCGCGCTTGACCAGCTTGGACTGCAACACGTCGATCACCGCCTTGAGCTTATAGTCGTCGGCCGAGGTGAGGACCAGTTCGCTCTTGCCGTCGAACTGGATGTCCGAGTGCGAACCCTTCAGATCGTAGCGCTGATGGATTTCCTTGAGCGCCTGCTGAATGGCGTTGTCGACCTCCGGCAGGTCCACGTTGCTGACGATGTCGAACGAGTTTTCAGCGGCCATTTGCTCACCAGTGATGGTTCTAGTGTATGACAAAGTGGCCGTTGGCGAAAGGAACAGAGTTTCAAAGTTTCAAGCGTTTCAACGCTCCGGATTTGACTTTGTTTTTGGGTCAAAGAGCGTCAACTACCCCACTCAAGCCAAAGGATGGCTTGAATGGGGCACCCGCGCGATCTTCAACTTTGAAACTTTGAAACTTAGCTTTAGTGTCTTCCCGCGCTCTGCGGCCGATGATACTGGCCGGTTTCGTCGGGCTTGGTTTGGGCCAGGCGCCGGGCGCGGTGCTTGTGGCTCGCCTCGATGAAGCTGACGAAGAGCGGATGCGGCTCCAGCGGCTTGCTCTTGAACTCCGGGTGGAACTGGCAGGCGAGGAAGTAGGGATGCTGCGGCAGCTCGACGATCTCGACGTAGGTGCCGTCGGGCGAGCTTCCCGTGATGCGCAGTCCGGCGCCGGTGAGCAACTGCTCATATTCGCGGTTGAACTCGTAGCGGTGGCGATGGCGCTCGCTGATTTCGGCGCTGCCGTAGGCCTGGATGGCGTGGAAGCCGGGCTCGAGCTTGCAGTCCCATGCGCCCAGGCGCATGGTGCCGCCCAGCTCTTCCACCCCGCGCAGCTCGCGCAGTTTGTAGATCACGCGGTGCGGCGTTGCGGGATCGAACTCGCTGGAGTTGGACTGTTCGAGCCCGCAGACGTTGCGCGCGAACTCGATGCAGGCGGTCTGCATGCCAAGACATATACCAAAGTAGGGCACGTTGTGTTCTCGCGCGAAGCGGATGCCGTTGAGCATCCCGCCGATGCCGCGCTTGCCGAAGCCGCCGGGCACAAGGATGCCGTCATAGCCGGTGAGCTGGCTCTCATAGCTGCGGTCGTCCTTGTCCTTCGTCTCCAGGCCCTCGGCGTCGACCCACTGCAGGTTGAGCTTGAGATTGAAGTGCAGCGCGGCGTGGACCAGCGCCTCCTTGAGCGACTTGTAGGAATCCTCGTAGTCGACATACTTGCCGACCACGGCGATGAGCACCTCGTCGCCCGGATTGTAGGCGCGATGCACGAGCGACTCCCACTGGCTCATGTCGGCCTCTTTGGCTTCGATGTGCAGATACTTGAGCACCAGCTTGTCCACGCCCTCGTTGGCGAAGGCGAGCGGGCACTCGTAGATGCTGGCGACGTCGCGCGCGGTGATGACGGCGCGCTCCTCGACGTTGCAGAACAGGGCGATCTTGCCCTTCATCTCCTGCGGCAGGAAGCGGTCGGTGCGGCAGAGCAGGATGTCGGGCTGGATTCCGATGGAGAGCAGCTCCTTGACGGAATGCTGCGTGGGCTTGGTCTTGAGCTCGCCGGCAGCGGCGATGAAGGGCACCAGCGTGACGTGAACGAACAGAGTGTTTTCGCGGCCCAGCTCCTGGCGCATCTGGCGGATGGCTTCGAGGAAGGGAAGCGACTCGATGTCGCCCACGGTGCCGCCGATCTCGCAGATGACGATGTCGACATCGTGCGAGATCTTCTTCATCGCCGACTTGATCTCGTTGGTGACGTGCGGAATGACCTGCACGGTCTTGCCGAGATAGTCGCCGCGGCGCTCCTTGGCGATGATCTGCTCGTAGATGCGGCCGGTGGTGAGGTTGTTGTCGCGCGTGAGCCGGCAGTGGGTGAAGCGCTCGTAGTGTCCCAGGTCGAGGTCAGTCTCGGCGCCGTCGTCGGTGACGAAGACCTCGCCGTGCTGGAAGGGCGACATGGTGCCGGGATCGACGTTGAGGTAGGGGTCAAATTTCTGCAGATTGACCCTGAGGCCGCGGCTCTCAAGCAGGCAGCCGATGCTGGCAGCGGCCAAGCCCTTGCCGAGCGACGAGACAACGCCGCCGGTTACGAAAATATACTTTGCCGACATATCGTCCTCGTTCTCAAATTGGCCGTCCCATTCAGCCAAAGACGGGCTTGATGGGGGCCCCGATCGGGAGTCAGGTTGGATCTGGTTGGACGAACTGGGTAGGGGTGCACAACCAATTTTCTATGAAATTCCAGGCGGTCGCAAGTTCGGAGAAGAGGCTGGCGGTGGAAAAGATTGGGAACCGGGGATTGGCCGCAAGGACGGCAGGGCCACGCCGAGCGAAGCCGGGGTGGTATGGTGTGAGGCGATGCTGACAGCAAGGTTTCAAAGTTTCACAGTTTCAAGGCTTCAAGTGAACGGCAAAGTCAACTACCCCACTTCTGCCAACAGCAGGCAGAAATGGGGCGCCCGTGTTCCCAGCCTTGCGGTGCCCCACATCTGCCGTTGTCAGCAGATGTGGGTCCGGATCTGCGGGCGAATATGTGCCACCCTGCTGGTGATGGCGATGGTCCTGGGCATGCCGTCGGAAGCGCCCGCGCAGACGGTGAAGCGGCTGATTCTCGCCGACGGCAGCTACCAGGCTGTGACCGAATGGAAGGTCGAAGGCGAGCGGGTGAGGTACTTCAGCGCCGAGCGTAGCGAGTGGGAGGAGCTGCCCAAAGTCCTGGTGGACTGGAAGGCGACCGACGAGTGGAACTCGGCGGCCGTCAAGAGCCAGGCAGAAGAGCTGAAGCAGGTGACCGAAGAGGAGATGGCGGCGCACCGGGAGGCGGAGCTGAACACGCCGCGGGTCGCGCCAACCCTGGCTCCGGAGCTGCGGCTTCCGGCCGAAGGCGGAGTATTCGTGCTCGAGATGCGTGCCGGCAAGCCGGCGCTGCAGCAGCTCCAGGGGGTGAATCCGAAGGAGAACAGGCACGAAACGGCAAACCGCCTGAAGAAATCCCTGATCCCGGTTCCGCTGATCGCCCAGGTGCAGACAATCGAGTTGCAGGGCGCCTCAGCCAAGGTCCGCCTGCACTCGACATCACCGGCCACATCACCGGAAACATCATCGAAAACAAGGCCGGAGATCTTTGTCGACGTAGAGGACCAGCAGGGGCCGATTGCCGGAGACAGCTTCCGGGTTGTGCGCCTCGAGCGTAGGCGCGAGCTGCGCGTCGTGGCCACCACCAAGACGGGCCTCAGCGGAGAGAACGTGAAGCAGACTTTTGTGCTCTCCCGGGCGGAGCGCTTCAGCGGAAACTGGTGGAAGCTGGTCCTGCTGGCCGATCTGACGCCGGGCGAGTACGCGATCGTCATCGCCGATACGGGCGGCTACAGGAGCGAGGTGGCCTGGGACTTCGGGGTGGACAAGTAGGAGCAGGTTTCAAAGTTTCAGGGTTTCAAGGTTTCAAAGTTCAAGACAAGCGCAACGACTGGGTAAAAAAGCGAGGGCAGCCGAAGCCGCCCTCTCCAAACGCCTTCTCATCTGAGGTAGTAGTCGCGGGCGCTTCCGTCGAAAGCGGCCTGATTTCATACAACGGTTCTTAAAAGCGTCGTCCTGAGCCGCACGGACATGGGTCGTTCCTGCCGAGTTTCTCGTACAGCTCTTTGTCGCAATGCACGACGCGGAAGCCGCGTTTCACGCTAGTCTCGGAGGGATATCCCTGGCGTCGCTTGCTGCTTGGCTGGTGGAAAAAAGTTGTTGGTCACGGCAGTCTCTCCTTCGGATGGATTTTGCCCGTCACATCGCGAAAGCAGGCTGCTGGTAAGAGTTTAGCAGTGGATTTTAACTTTGAAACTTCGAAACTTTGAAATCTTGTCGGATCACCCGATCAGTCCCAGGCCGCAGATGGAGATGGCGTCGCGGGTGGTGTTCTTGACGTTGTACATCATCTCGTCGGCCTGGCGGATGAGGTCGTGCGAGCTCTGGGCGTCCTCGGGGTAGGTGGCCACGCCGATGGAGGCGCGAACGTTGAGCTTTAAGCCTCCTTCGAACTCGAACTGGGCGATTCGCATGTGATCGCGCAGGCGCCGGGCAACCACCGTCGCCGACGCCTTTGTGGTCTGCGGCAGCAGGACGACGAACTCATCGCCGCCGTAGCGGAAGGCGTAGTCGATCAGACGCAGCCGGGCCTTGATGCTGCCGCCGATCTCGGCAAGCAGGCGGCTGCCGATCAGGTGTCCGCAGTTGTCGTTGACCTGCTTGAAGTGGTCGAGGTCGAGGAAGATGACGCTGAACTGGTAGCCGAAGCGCGCCGAGCGGTTGACCTCGGCCTCGATGCTGTCGTAGAGATGCCGCGCGTTGTAGAGGCCTGTGCAGTCGTCCGTGATGGTGAGTTCCTGGATCTTTTCGACCGCGCGGGCATTATCGATCGCGATGGCAGCGTAGTCGGCCACTGCCTGCAGCAGCATGAGTTGATCGTTGCCAAAGGCGTGCGTCTCCACGTTCACGAGCTGGATCACGCCGAGGATGCGGTTCTTGGAGGCCAGCGGAACGCAGAGGATGGAGCGGGTCTTCCAGCGGGTCATCTCGTCAACGCGGGAGGAGAAGCGCTCGTCCTTGGTGACATCGGGCACCAGCAGCGGGGTGCCATGCTGCGCCACCCATCCGGCGATGCCCTCGCCGATGCGCAGGCGGACGGACTTGAGGGAGGCGCTGGCGTCGCCCACGGCAATGGCAAAGTAGAGCTCGTGGTGCTCATCGTCCGTCATCAGGAGGCTCCAGGTGTCCGGCCGGAAGTAGGCTGCAACCTTCTCCATGATGGTCTGCAGGATGGAGTCGAGGTTGAGCGACGAGGTCAGGGCCTTGGCGACATCGTGCAGGATGGCCAGCTCCGGTTTGGAGGAGTTGACCGAGACCGGCTGCGGCGATTCCGTCATCGTGGTTTCCTGAGACACCTTAGTTGCCTTTATCGGCGCCCAGAAAGTCCGTTGACCGGCTTGCTGGGAGGTCACGCCCGTTTGCTTGTGCTGGAGCGTTCTTTAGCGTAAGCGAGTGGGCAAAATTTAGGCAAGAGGTAAGTGTTCATTGGTAAGGTTACTCTGGGGCGGCAGCTTCCGGTATGTCCGAAAAGGGATTCCCGGCGTGCCTGCAGTTGTGTGCAGAGATATAGCCGGGTTGACTTCCCGGCGCCAGTGCCGAGATGACTCTGGTGATGTGCAGGCCTGCGTTTCCGTTTGACTTGCTAACGGGGCATTTCTATCATGAGCCCAGACTGCGGGTGTCCCGTAATTGATTGCAGGTTTTGACCTTTGTGGCCAGACGGAACACGCGCAAGAGGACGAACGACCTTGCCATCCTTTGGAGAACAACTGCGCCAGGCGCGTGAGTCGCAGAACATCACGCTGCAGGAGATAGCGGCCACGACAAAGATCAGCTCGCGGGCGCTGCAGGCGCTGGAGACGGAGCAGTTCGACCAACTGCCCGGGGGAATCTTCAACAAGGGATTTGTACGCGCCTACGCCCGCTACGTGGGTCTCGACGAAGAGAAGATGCTGGCCGCCTACATGGCTGCCGCCAAGGACAACGGCGACTCTGAGACGGACATCCAGACCGTCTCGAACCAGATCGCAGCGGTCAGGAAACCGGTGAAGGAGCCGCGCATCAGCGGGAGCACCCTGATGGGCGTGCTGGCGGTGATCGTGGGGCTGGCGCTGGGCGGACTGTGGTTCAGAGAACATCGCCGGGAAGCCAGGGAGCAGGCAGCGATTCAGGCGCAGCCAGCGCCGCCGGTTGCCGCTCCGCAGCCAGCTCCCCCAGCTCCCGAGGCCGCGCCGCCCGATGCCGGCGCGACAGAAGGTGCGGCGCCGGGGACGACTGGCGAGACCGCACCTGCTACAACACCGGCCGGAACGGTCGCGAACTCGAACGCAGCTCCGAATGCGGCTTCAAGTTCAACCCAGGGCGCTTTGCCAAATGCCGCGACACCGAACACGCCGCCGAAGGCGAGCCCAAACGTGCCGCCGAATGCAGCCCCGAATGCGGCGTCAGGCCCGGCCGCTAACGCTGCCGGTTCAAAACCGGAGGTGGCCAGGGACGCCGGGGCGAGCGAAGGCCAGCCTGCGCCGGTTGAGGTCTCATTCTCGGCCACGCAGAAGGCCTGGATCAGCGTGCGCAGCGACGGCAAGGCGGTGGAGTCGTTGACGCTCGACCCGGACAATCCGGAGCTGCGCAGCCGCAGCTACAAGGCCAAAGAAAAACTCAGGGTAGTGGTTGGCAACGCCGGAGGAGTCACGGTGGTTTGCAACGGAAAGGCCGCGGGGCCGCTCGGCGCTGAGGGACAGCCTAAGACGATCACGTTCACCTCGCAGGGGATCGTGGGGCGCTAAGAACTAAAGGAGATTGGTTGTGAGCCGGCCGCGAGAAGATCGCGGCCTTTCCATTTGTTGCTGTAGAATCTGACGGCCACTGACCGGGCTTTGCTCTTGAGTTTGTAGTGTCATCCAACGAGAAACTCAAATGCAGAATAAGGATGCTTTGCTGGTTGGTGACCTTGAGAACTTCAATCGCTGATCGGTATCGCGAGCGGGAGCTTTGCTGGGGTCCTTTCCCTTCGCGATGCTCCGGGTCAGGATGACTCCACAGAAGATGGGTGCGGCGATGAAGCAGATTGCGGGCTGGGCGTTGGAGATCGCTTCCGCGAGTGGCGCAAGCTTGGCGGAGGCGCGCATTGTGCACGAGCGCGAGCGGGCGCTGGGTACGCGCAACGGACGGGTCTCGCTGGCCTCCGATGAGGAATCGCTCGGCCTAGGTGTGCGCGTGCTCTGCGACGGTGGCTGGGGGTTTTCGGCCACGCAGGAGCTGACGCGAGAGGGCGTGGAGCGCTGCGCCAGTCTGGCCGTCGAGATTGCAAAGGCCTCGGCCCGGGTGCGCCACCAGCCGGTGCATCTGGTGGAGGAGCCACCGGCGGTGGTGGAATGGAGCTCGCCGTATGCGATCGATCCGTTCAGTGTCCCGCTGGAGGAGAACTTCGATCTGCTGCGCCGCATCGACGCCATTCTTCGCTCGGTGGAGGGCGTGACGCTGGCCGAGTCCAGCCTGCACTTTCGCCGCTACGAGCAGTGGTTTTACAGCACCCAGGGCGCGGCGATCCACCAGACGCGCACCACAACCGGCGCGGGACTGGCCGCGCACGCCTTCGAGGGCGACACCATTCAGGTGCGCTCCTATCCCAACTCCTTCGGCGGGCAACATCAGCTCAAGGGCTATGAACTGGTAGGCGAGCTGCGCCTGCTGGAGAACGCCGAGCGCGTGGCGCGCGAATGCGTGGCGCTGCTGAAGGCTCCGCAGTGTCCCGAGGGAAGGCGCGACCTGATCCTGGACTCCTCGCAGCTTGGATTGCAGATCCACGAGTCCATCGGGCATCCCATCGAGCTCGACCGCGTGCTGGGCTATGAGGCGAACTTTGCGGGGACCTCATTTCTCACCCTCGACAAGCTGCGCGCGCTGCGTTACGGGAGCGAACTGGTGAACGTGGTGGCCGACGCGCGTCCCGAGCACGGTCCCGGCCTGGGGACCTTCGCCTACGATGACGAGGGCGTCGAGGCGCAGTGCGTGCCGATCATCACCAAGGGACATTTCGAGGGCTATCTCTCTTCGCGGGAGACTGCATCGATGATCGGCCGGAAGCGCTCCGGCGGAAACATGCGCGCCGAGGGCTGGGCGCGGACGCCGATCGTGCGCATGACAAACGTGAGCATCCTGCCGGGCGAGCGCCCGCTGAGCTTCGACGAACTGATCGGCTCGACAGATGACGGCATTTACATGGAGACCAACCGCTCGTGGTCCATTGACGACAAGCGCTACAACTTCCAGTTCGGCTGCGAGGTGGGCTGGGAGATCAAGGGCGGCAAGCGCGGACGCATGCTGCGCAACCCGTCGTATTCGGGGATCACGACCGAGTTTTGGAACGCGATGGACGCCATCTGCGACCGGCGGCAGTGGACGCTGTGGGGGACTCCGAACTGCGGCAAGGGCCAGCCCGAGCAGACGATGGGGACCGGCCATGGAGCCAGCCCGGCACGCTTCCGGCAGGTGAAGGTGGGCGGAGCGTATGGGAAATAACACAACACTTCATAGTCCGGGTCATCCTGCGGAGAAAAAGTGAGCAAGCATTGATGACTGTGAATGTTCTGGACCAGCAGCGGTGCGCGGAGATCTTCGAGCGGGTGCGGCGCGCCTCGGCGGAATCCGACCTCGAAGTGACGGTGACCGGCGGGCACTCGGCGCTGACGCGCTTTGCCAACAACGAGGTCACGCAGAACGTGAGCGAGGAGGGCTGCGAGGTCAGCGTGCGGGTGCAGATGGGCGGGCGCACGGCGCGTGCTACCACCAACCGTCTGGACGATGAAAGCCTGCGCGAGGTGGTGGCGGGGGCCGAGGCGCTGACGCGGGTGCAGGAGGAAGACCCGGAATTGCCGCCGATGCTCACCGCCGCGGAGCAGGGAACCGCAGTGGAGTTGGACCGCTGGTGCGAGGAGACGTCGGCCATGGGGGCCGGAGAGCGCGCCGAAGAGGTCTCGGCGATGGTGGCGCTGGCCAGGCGCGAAGGGCTGAACGCGGCCGGGACGTACTCCAGCGGCGCGCAGTTCGAGGCGCTCTTCAACTCGCACGGGGTCGCGCGCTGGCATCGCGAAACGCGGGCGCAGGCTTCGGTAACGATGCAGGAGGCCGACAGCTCAGGCTGGCAGAAGCAGAACTACGCCAGCCGCCGCATGCTGGATGCACGGCTGCTCGCCGAGGTCGCGGCACAGAAGGCGCGCGACTCGGCGCATCCGGTTGAGATCGCACCCGGCCACTACACGGTCATTCTGGAGCCTTCGGCGGTGGTGGATCTCATTGGCTTTCTGGTCGCGGACTTCAGCGGGCTGGCATTGCTCGAGCAGCGCTCCTGTTTGAACCAGCGGCTGGGGACAAAGCTCTTCGGCGAAAACATCTCCATTGTGGATGACGTGAGCCATGCGGCGCAGACGGGCGCGGGCTTTGACGGCGAGGGCGTAGCGCGGCAGAAGCTGACGCTCGTCGAGAACGGCACGGTGGGCGATATTGCGATGGCACGCGGCACGGCGGCGCGCATGCGCAAATCGGAGATGGCAGCTGCGGCCACGGACTCGGGCGACGCGGCCTCGGTTGCAGTCCGGCTGCAGGTGGATGGGACCGGCCATGGTCACCCGCTGCCGAATGAGACGGGCGAGACGCCATCGAACATCGTGTTTCTGGTTGCCGACGAAAAGCAGAAGACGCGGGAGGAGATGATTGCGGCGACCGAGCGCGGCCTGCTGGTCACGCGCCTGTGGTATATCCGCGAGGTGGACGCGTACGAGAAGATCCTGACCGGCATGACGCGAGACGGAACATTTCTGGTCGAGAACGGGCGCATAGGCAAGGGAATTCGCAACCTGCGATTTAATCAGAGCGTGCTCGAGATGCTGCGCCGGGTGGTGGACCTGGGACGGCCGGTGCGGGCCTGCGGCGAAGAGGCGCTCGACATGGTAGCTCCGGCGATGCGCGTCGAGGGCTTCCACTTCACCGAGGTGACACGTTTCTAGGACGTCACGCGATTTTAGTACGGTGTCGAAGCCGGCGAATCCAGCTCCGATGGGTTGACCGAAAGAGCAAGAGCGAGGCGGGGCAGTTGCCGGACCATGCATGCGCAGGACAGGCAATAGTTCGTTACCTCTCTGCGGAAAACTTTCGTAATTTTTCACTCATAAAAAGTGGAGCTATGCTAGTTGACGTGAAAAATGATCCTACCAAGTTGCGCTGCGCGGTCCGCTTCCCGTTGCACCTCCCGGTTGCTGTAATGGGAAATCAGGGAGCGGACGAGGGCGTTACCGAGGACATCTCCGCCGCAGGGATTTTGATGCATTGCGGCCACGATTATCCGGTTGGCTCAACCATTCAGTTTTCCATATGCATGCCCGCCAGAGCTCTGGGCGCCGAGCACGACGTGCAGGTGCAATGCACGGGACGCGTGGTGCGCTGTACCCCGATAGGCGGCCGCAACGCGGTGGGCGCAATTATTGACGAATATCGCGTAGCTCATTAGACTGCGTGCTTACCCCAAATCAGGGAGCGTGAATGGCCGACGACGAGGTCAATTTGCCGTTGTCCAGCCCCAGCGAGCCAACTGCCGGCTCGTCAGGGACCCCGCAGGACGCAGCGAACGGCGCCGCGAATGCGATCCGGATCATCGTGGCGGACAGCGAGCCGATCTATCGGATCGGTGTGCGCAAGATCGTCGCGGTGGAAGACGACCTTCGCATCGTGGCGCAGGCGGAGTCCGCTGAAGGCGCAATCACCGCGGTGGGACGCTTCCAGGCGGACGTCATGCTGCTGGGCTCCCGGCTCAGCGAACATTCGGCGGAAACGGTCAGCGCCGTTCTTTCGATCGCTCCTTCGCTGAAAATCATCGTGGTCATTACCGAACTCGCCGAGGAAGAGACGGTAGAGCTGATGCGGCGTGGGGTCCGCGGGATTGTGACGCGCTCGATTGCGCCCGACCTGCTGGTGCGCTGCCTGCGCAAAGTAAATGCCGGCGAGACGTGGCTCGACAACCGTGGCGTGAGCTGGGTGATCGAGGCCTACCGCGCACAGGCCTCGCAGTTGATGACGCCGCCCGACCGCGTACGGCTGAGCCCCAAGGAGCAGCAGATCATCTCCGGCGTGACCCAGGGGCTGCGCAATAAGGAGATTGCGCAGGCGGTGGGGACCACCGAGCAGGTGGTGAAGAATTATCTGCGCAAGGTCTATGACAAGCTAGGCGTCTCCGACCGGCTGGAACTGGCGCTCTACTGCATGCACCATCACCTGCTGGAGGGCGCAAAGCCGGAAGCCGGTCCGAGGCTGATCTCAAAGTCTGGCCAGGTGCCGGCCGCAACGGCGGGGTCCCCAGCGCGCCCGTAGTTAGGGTGCTGGGGCAGAACGGCATCCAGCGGCAACGACTCGTAGCTCACCGTAACCGATCACCAGCGACATTCATCATCACCAGCGACACTCATCATTCGACATCATCATTTACAATAGACGAGTTCGCGAGGAGCGGACTCCCGCCTCGATCGCGGAGAGATGGCCGAGTGGCTGAAGGCGCACGCTTGGAAAGCGTGTTTAGGGGAAACTCTAACGTGGGTTCGAATCCCACTCTCTCCGCCAGCACTTTTTTACCGCACGAATAGAATCAACTAAATACAAGTAAATAAATAACTTGCTAGCTCTTCCAGAAGTGGCATCATTGGCAGAATTGGCGTCTATTCGGTTGTTTCTTGCGTTTTGTCTGACCAAATCGGAAATGTCTGACCACGGTTTTTGGGCGCTCTCTCCTCCAATCAGGCAGGGCACCCGGCCGTTCCGAGCCCGCCGTACACCAGCCTGTCTCGTTCAGCCCACGAAAACGGCGTCAGGCAAATTCACTCTCGCGGATCGGATTCGCCGCCGACGCTGCCGCCGAAATGGCCCTCCTGAAAAGCTGTTCTGGGGTTTCACCGACGATGTTGTTAGTTTTGCCTCGCCAGACCATAACTTCGCGACTTGCACAGTTGGTAAGATCGAGAAGGCTGAAACAAGTCTTGGCACGTTCCGGTAAGCTGTAATCCCAATACGTATTGAACTCTGAGATGAAATCTCCATCGGCCCGGCCGCTCAGGCAATCTTCTACCAGCTCAGTCGCCCATATCAAGAGCGTCTGGAGTACGCGCACTGGGTCGTCAACGTCGAATGATGTGCCGTCTGGGTGAAGGCACAACAAACCGTCAATCTCGACGTGTGGCCATTCTAGGAACTTCGGGCGGTCTACCAGCGCTATGCGCGGCATGATGAACGGAAACTGTCCGTCAATCAGGATGTGAAGTTCCTGCTCGTGTCCGAAAACCGATGTTCGACTTCCCAGCCGTAGAGAAACTTGCCATAACCATACTGCCCAACGACGCCAGTGCCCAGCTCTCCGGCTCCGGGAAGTACCTCGATATACTTGCCAATCCGGGCAATCGCGCTCGATCTAAGCGCACTCATTGCACCGGAATCAGGCATATGTTCCGCCGCCCCGTTTGCGGACCGGTGCTCCATTTACGTCAGAGGCAGATGTAACGAGCACGCTGCCCGCGGCCTTTTTCCCATTACCGTTCCCACCGCCGTCCGGGCGTTTCGAGAAGTAATCGGTGTTGAACACCTTGTCCCAGCAGTCGAGAGCATCCTCTTTGCTACCGTCCGGCTTTGTTGCTGGTCCCAGCCAACGCACAGCATCCGCAAGCTTGTCGCGCAGAAACTTGGCCTTCGGGTCGTCGACGCCGTTCGTAATTGTCTCGTTAGGCGTTACGGGATGCTTCACCTGCAGGTCGATATCCAGGCGATTCTTGATCGCTTTCATCGTGTCATAAAGGGTTTCATCTTCACGCGCGGCGTTCGGCTTGTAGCATTCCGTGACGAGTTTCGTGATCATGAAGCCGCTGCCAATACAGTCCTGCCAGCTCGGGCGACTTTGCGCGAACTTCTTCATCTCACGGCAAATGCGGCGCATCTGCCGGCCGTTATCACCATCCCGACTTTGTTTGGTGTTCTCGGTCTCAAACCAATTGGTGACGTCCCGCGCGTCAGAGCGCTTCCAATCTGAGCTCGCGAGTTCGTACCACTCCTCCTTGCCCAAGAAACCATCTTTTACCACGTGTCGATATGCCGGAATGTCCACGTGGTAGCCCGCGTCGTAATGCACCCGTACGCAGTTCTTCAGAACTTCGGGCTTCGTTTTGAAGCTGCCGTCATCCACTGCATCGCGCACCATCTGACGAACGTCGAGTGCCGACATCTCGCCTCCGCGGTCGCCCTTGAGGTCTGCCTTTTCGAAGTAGACGCCGTCATCGATGTCATATGACTTGTTGGCGTCCTGGACCATCGTTTTCATGGCGTAGGACCCTTGTGTACAGAACTCTGTGGGCTTCGGCTTCTTTTTCTTCTCGAGGCCATCCTTCACACGGTTCCGATTTGCGTTGCGCCGGTCGCGCATTGCGGTCCGTTCGGCCTGTGGCAGTGAAACCTCATCGTCGTGGTACGCGAGAACGTCTTTGGAGCAATCAACCATACGAGTCTCCTATGCCAGAGGCATATCCATAAACAGAGCTTTCACAAGTGTCCCTTCGGGATCTGCTGGGTTGTTCGACCTGCTGTTCGTCATCTCAGCATCACTTTGTGCTTGAGCGATTAGCGCTCGCGCCGCATCGTCACGTGTGTCATCCAGATCCAAGTACTGCATCATGTCGCCTGGCACTTGTCCTTGAGGGAAGCGCATGATGCAACATTCCCGTGATTTTGGCATTCTG
>WNGF01004571.1_pt1 | contig 44405 bp, 47 predicted proteins | sample 5400641 | NCBI WGS metagenome assembly WNGF01 (sample SAMN13153371, study PRJNA577476) | soil metagenome | isolation source: 80 cm soil or saprolite under grassland replicate 2 | place: USA:California | collected 2016-06-15 | reverse complement strand
TACCTCAGCTCGGCCCGTCGGCAGGCCGCGTTGGCCCCGTGGCTGCACTTCTATAATTGGCATCGCCGCCATGCTAGTCTCCACGGTCGTCCCCCCATCAGCCGTCTCGTCACCGGGGACAATCTCGTGAGACTTCACAGCTAGGCGGCGTGGGGTGCCGTTACTCTTTGCCGGCCAGAAGGGCCACGACCGACGCCTAGCGGTGCAGGCCCACGGGCTTGGGGATATGTTGATCCGCCGGAGATTCCGGGTAGAATGTGTCGAGTCTGGATGGCCCTCCTGTTCTGGTGGTTCCCGTGACCGAGAAGCGCTTGGCCGAGCTGAATTGGAAGCCGCTGCTCAAGCAGCGTTTTCATCCTTCTCCCCCGGCCTGGGAAGATCAGGTGCTCTATTTTCTGCTCCCCGACCGCTTCTCCGACGGCAAGGAACGTGGCTATCAGACCATCGGCGGCAAGACGGTGACGGCTGGCACGACTCCCCTTTTCGACAGGGCCAAGGACTTCGAGAATGCCGTCCAGACCGCCGCGGATGCCCAGAAGTGGAGAGATGCCGGTGGAGCATTCGTGGGCGGCACCCTGAAGGGACTCACCAGCAAACTCGGCTATCTCCGCCGCCTGGGTGTGACGGCAATCTGGGTGGGTCCCGTTTTCAAGCAGGTAGCCTTCCAGCCCACCTATCACGGCTACGGCGTCCAGAATTTCTTGGATGTCGATCCGCACTTCGGAACTCGCGAGGATTTGCGGGCGTTGGTGCGGACAGCCCACGCCAACGGCATCTACGTGATCCTGGACATTATCCTGAACCACTCCGGTGACGTGTTCTCCTACAGCGACGGACAGCCGAGCTGGACGGGAGCGGTTCATGCCGCTCACGGCTTCAACGACGCGCAAGGACGCCCCACTCTTCCGTTCCAGCCTATCGACTTGCAGAAGTTCCCCTCGGCTTTCCCGGACGGAGCCGTGTGGCCGGCGGAATTTCAGGACGGTTCCATCTTCACCCGCAAGGGTGCCATTAGTAATTGGGATCATGACCCCGAGTACCGGGACGGCGATTTTTTTGGTCTGAAGGACATTGATCTGGGTTTTGGTGATCCGGACAATTTCACCGCCACGCCCGGACTGGCCGCCCTCTGCGGAGTGTACAGGTTCTGGATCGCCTTCGCCGACCTCGACGGGTATCGCGTCGATACGGTGAAGCACATGGGGGACGGCCCCACGCGCTACTTCGCCTCCACGATCCACGAGTTCGCCCAAAGCCTCGGCAAGGAGAACTTCCTTCTCGTGGGCGAAGTCACGGGAGGCCGGGTCAGGGCCTTCAATACAGTGGAAACCACCGGACTCGACGCCGCTCTGGGCATCGATGATGTGCAGGACAAGCTGGAGTACTTGATCAAGGGATATCGTGATCCCCGCGAGTACTTCGACCTATTCCGCAACTCCCTGCAGGTGCAGAAGGAATCTCACGTCTGGTTCCGCAATAAGGTGGTCACCATGATTGACGACCACGACCAGATTCGGAAGGGACAGAACAAGGCCCGCTTCTGCGCCAATGATCAGGGCGACAAACTCATCTTGAGCGCGATTGCCCTCAACCTGTGCACGCTGGGGACCCCTTGCATTTACTACGGCAGCGAACAGGCCTTCGACGGCGCCGGCGGCAATGACCGCTACATCCGGGAGGCCATGTTCGGCGGCGCCTTTGGGGCCTTTCGCAGTCGTGACCGTCACTGCTTTGATGAGCAGAACCGGACCTACTCCGAATTGGCCAAGATTGCGAAGATCCGGGAGCGGGAAATCGCTCTGCGCCGTGGGCGTCAGTACCTGCGTCAGATCTCCGGAGATGGCGTGAGCTTCGGCTTCCCCGTCATTTTGGGAGGTCGGATGCGATCGATCGTGGCCTGGTCACGTCTTTTCCTGGAACAGGAAATCCTGCTGGCGGTCAACACCGATCCCGGCCAGGCTTCTTCCGCCTGGGTCACGATCGACAATGATCTTCATCGCGCGGATGACCACCTCACCTGTCTCTACTCCACTGACAACGCAGAGATCGGCGGGGCGGCGCAGGTCGCGCCCAGAAATGGCAAGGCCGTCCGCCTCTCCGTGCCGGCGGGCGGGTTTGCGATCTACAAGTGAACCGGCGCGCCGATATCCCGTCGCGCTCCCACCGCAGCCCGACGTCGTCTTGGGCCCTAGTTTGCCCCGGGGTAGCAGGCAACGGGAGTGGCCTTGGCCGACTCGGCGATCGTATTGGCGCCCCGGATTTCGCCGAGTGAGTGTGGGTCCGGGAGGGCTGGTTCCAAGTCGGTTCCAACTCACGCCGACACATGGTCATGAACCAGCCGGTGAATCCGCCGGGCCCCGTAGAATTATCAACGAGATTGTGTTGTCGTGGGTGGCAGTGGGCGGCTCTTGGACGGGACTCTTAATCAGCGGGTCCAAGGTTCGAGCCCTTGACGGCCCACCAAACGAAACGGGCGCTTCCAGAGCACCGGAAGCGCCCGCTGATTTTTGGTCGATGGATCCTGGCCCCGACCAGTGGCGAATCTGTCTCGAGTGGCCGGAAGGGGCGGCAGGATCCCCGCGCGCCCCCTGGAGCCGCTACTTCTTACCCGTGAAGAACTCCCTAATGTTTTCGCTGCTGAACTTGGCACCTTCCACGACAGTGTGGCCGATGCCCGTGAACATTTCCTTGAAGCCGGGGCCGACCTGACCCTGGCCGATCTGCTTGGCGCCCCGCTCGACCCGCTTGGTCGCCTGGTCCACCTTGGTCTTGTCGGCAGCACCGGCCGTCCCGCAGGAGAGAGCCAGGGCCGCGAGGAATGCGGGCGCGATCCACATCCAGCGAAGTCTCCGTCTCATGACGCACCTCCCTCAGCGCGCTTGGGCCATAAATCCATGCTACCACCAGTTGGGTCCCGAGGCTAAGGGGCGAGCAGAAGACCAAACGCTATTTCACGAAGCCGAGCAGGCGCGGGATGAAGAGGACGGTCTCGGGCACGAAGGCCACGAGGAAGAGGACGGTGATGATGGCCGCCAGGAAGGGCAGGAGCGGCTTGATGAGCTTCTCCATGGGGAGGCCGCTGATGGCCATGCCGAGGAAGAGGCAGAGGCCCACCGGTGGCGTGACGTGGCCGATGGCCGAGGCGATCACGCAAACCATGCCGAAGTGGATGGGGTGAAGGCCGAGGACCTGGGCGCCCGGCAGCAGCACGGGCACGGTGACGAGGATGATCTCCGAGGGCGTGAGGAAGGTGCCCAGGAAGATGTAGAGCGCGATCACGAAGATCATGAACAGCCACCAGGTCGGCGCGACGGCGCCGATCGCCTCGGCGACCCGGAAGGGGAACTTGGAATAGGTCAGCACCCAGCCGAACGCGCCGACCAGGCCGATAATGAGCCCGATCACGCCGCTGAGCCTCGCCGAGTCGACGAAGATCTCCGGGATCTCGCGCCAGGCGAGCTTCTTGTAGAAGAGCGGCGGGACGATGAGCCCGTAGACGACCGCGACCGCCGCCGCCTCCGTCGGCGTGAACCAGCCCAGCACGATACCTCCCATGATGATGAGGGGGATCATCAGCCCGGGAAGCGCATTGCGAGTGGCCCGGCCGGCGAGCGCGAAGGTTGGGCGGGGCTCGCGCGGATAATTCCGCTTCCGCGCGATCACGAAGGTCGGCACCGCCATGCCGATGGCGATGAGCAGGCCCGGCAGGTAGCCGCCCGCGAAGATCGCGGCCACGGACTCATCCGCCATCCACGCGTAGATCACCGCGATGATCGAGGGCGGGATGATGGGCGCGAGGATCGCGGCGCAGATCGTGAGCACGGTTGCGAAGTCGCGGTCGTAGCCCTTGCGCACCATCTGCGGGATGAGCACGGTGCCGAGCGCGGAGACATCGGCGACGGCCGACCCGGAAATGCCTCCGAAGAACATCGCCGAGACGATGTTCACGTACGCGAGGCCGCCGCGGAAGCGGCCGACGAGCACCAGCGCCAGGTCGATCAGCGCCTGTGCGATGCCGCCGCGGGCGGCGATATTGCCGGCCAGGATGAAGAGCGGCGCTGAGAGGAGGACGAACGAGTCTGACAGCAGGCCGACGAAGCGCGAGGGAATGATGATGGGGTTGAGCGCGGGGTAGAGCGTCGCTGCGGCCAGCGTGCCGACGCCCAGGGCGATGCCGATCGGCATCCCGAGGACGACAAAAATGACAAAGACGATTAGAAGGGTCTCTGCCATAACTCCCTGAGCGCGGCGGCGAGCCGCCACGCCATGGGCAGGATGATGAGCGCCGCGCCCACGGGAATGGCGGCGTAGACATAGCCGAGCGGCAGACCCAGGCCGGGGCTCGACTGCAATTGGGAGTTCGGCACGAGCACGAGACTCGCCTTGATCATGGAGAGAAAGAGCAGGATGCCGACGCCCTCGGTGAGAATCTTCGTCAGCGCCCGACCGCGCGACGACATCCGCCCGCGGAAGAAGTCGAGCGCCGTGTGCTCCCCCCAGTACATGGCGGCGGCCGCGCCGAGCATCACGAGCCAGACAAAGAGGTACCGGGGCGCCTCGTCGAGCCCCTCGATCCCGCTCCTGGCGACATAGCGCAGGATGACCTGGAGGAACACGGCGAGCGTGAGGAACGCCATGAGGACGCCCGCGAGCGCGCCGAGGGCGCCGTAGAAGCGGGCGCCCCAGGCCCCGAACGGCCGGTCGCGAACCGGCACGGGCTACTTGAGGCTCAGGATGTGGTCGACCACCTTGCGGGCATCCTTACCCGCCGGCGTCGCATAGAACTCCTCGTAGACAGGGGCCGTCGCCTGGCGGAAGGGCGCGGCGTCGGGCTTCGTGATGGCCACGCCCTTGGCGCGCACCTGGTCCTGGATATCCCTGTCCTCATCGAGGATGAACTTGCGGTTCCACTGCTCGGAGTATTTCGCCGCCTCCATGATGGCCTTCTGCGTCGTTGGATCCTGCTTCATCCACGAGGCCTTCGACATGATGAGCGCAACGCACTGGTGAGTGTGACGGACGTCGGCGACGTACTTGACGATGTCGTAGAACTTGTTGTGGTAGAAAGTGTTGATCCCGCCCTCGGCGGCGTCGATCACCTTGGTCTGTAGCGCCGTCGCCACCTCGGGGAACGCGATGGGGGTCGAGATCATCCCGAGCGCCTTGAAGGTCGCCACGAGGATCTTGTCCTCCTGGACGCGGATCTTCTTACCCTTGACGTCGGCCACCGAGTTGATCGGGAAGTGGCCGTAGATGCCCCGGTATCCCGCCGCGTAGAAGCCCACGAGCTTGAGGCCCTTCCGGTCGAGGATGGGCTCGTAGTACTTCCGGATGAAGTCGCTGCCGTCGAGCGCGGCGTACACGTGCTGGTAGTCGCGGAAGATGTATGGGAGCTGGAACACCGACATCTCCGGGACGAGGGTAGACAGGGGCGCGGTGGTGGTCGGAGAGAGATCCACCGTGCCGAGCTGCACCTGCTGCGCCACCTCGCGCTCACCGCCGAGGGCGCCCGAGTGGTGGTGGATTACCTTGACCTTGCCGCCCGTGAGCTCGGCGAGCTTGTCGGCGAACTGCTGCGCCGCCAGCGTCGTCCCGTGCTTGGCCGGATTGACATTGCCCATCACCAGCTCCTTCGGTTGGGCGAAGACGGGGGTGACCCCGGCGAGCACGAGTGCGGCGCAGGCGAGGAGCCTGAAAACGGTCATGGGTGACCTCCTTGGGTTGTGGGTGCTGGCGATGATCGTCCGGGCGCCCCGGCCGTGTCAAGCGCGCTCAACGTCGAGATCGCGGCCGTCACGACTCTCCGCGCATCCAGTCGGCCACCCGCTCGGCGATCATGATGCAGGTGAGGTTGGTATTGGCACGAGGGATGTTTGGCATGATCGAGGCGTCCACCACCGCCAGGCCATCGACCCCGCGCAAGCGGCCGCGCTGATCCACCACCGCGCCGCCGTCGCCGTCAGGCCCCATCCGTGCCGTGCCCACCGGATGATAAACGGTGCTGACCGCCATCTGAAGATAGCCCTGAAGGAATTCGTCCGAGCTCACCATTTCTTCGGTGAGAATGGCGACCCGTTCGGCATGCTCGGCGATGGCCGGCCACTGCGCCACTCGCCAGGCCAGGCGCAGGCCCTCGATCATCCGCCGCATGTCTTCAGGGTGCTCGAGGTAGTTCAGCTCGATCCGCGGCTGGACCTGAGGATTAGGGCTGATCAGGGACACCCGGCCCCGCGAGTGCGGCCGCTGGAGCGCAGCCGCCACAGCGAAGACCATGGGCGCGCCCACCAGCGCTAGGGCGGCCGGGATCTCAGTGAGATCGGCCTGGCTGATCATGAACAGCTGCATGTCGTTCCACTCGGCCGAGCCCGGGGTGGTGTAGCGGTTGCCGACCTGCACGACGGGCTGGGTCTTGTGGCAGACGCCGAGACGGGGCACGAGGGCGACGCTGGCCAGGGGATGGTCGATCAGGTTGGCGCCGACGCCGGGTAGATCGATAGCGGGCGCGATGCCGAGCGCCTCGAGGTCGGCGCGCGGCCCGATTCCGGAGCGGAGCAGAATGGCCGGCGAGGCGATCACGCCCGCCGAAAGGGTGATCCGGCGACCGCGCACGACCTCGACCATGCCCTCGCTCTCGAGCTCCACGCCTACCGCCCGAGTTCCCTCGAGCACCACGCGGCTCACGAGGCAGCGCGGCCGGATGGTCAAGTTCGGGCGCTGGCGGGCCGGCAGCAGGTAGGCGATGGCGGTGGAGACGCGCATGCCGTCGCGCTGATTCATCGGCCACGGTCCGATGCCCGTGGCCTCCGGATGATTGTGGTCTGTTACTGCCGCGAACCCCAACGCCTGGCCGGCTTCGAGATAGGCATGCTGGAGCGGAAGCAGCTCGGCGGACTTCCAGCGGCGCACGGGAATCGGGCCGCCCCGGCCGTGGAGCGGCCCGCCTTCGTCCTGATCGTCCTCGAGCTTGAGGAAATAGGGTAAGACCTTGGCCCAGGCCCATTCGGTATTCCCCAGGCTCGCCCACCCGTCGTAGTCGGCGGGCACACCTCGTAGCGCGATGGTGGCATTCACCGCCGAGGAGCCGCCCGTGACCTTGCCGCGGGGGAACTCGATCTCACGGCCCTTGATGGCGTCGGCCTTGAAGCCCCAGTCGTGCTGAACGACGGAGATCCAGGTGCTGTCGCGCAGATCGGCGGGCGTCGCCTCAACGGTCGGATAGTCGGGTCCGGCCTCGAGCAGCAGGACGCGGCGGGCCGGATCCTCCGACAGCCGCGCCGCCAGCACGGCGCCGGACGAGCCGGCGCCCACAATGATGTCGTCGTAGGCCGTCGCCATGCGAACCGCCTCAGGTCGCCTCAGCCGATGAAGAGCCCGCCATTGGGCGAGAGCCACTGGCCGGTGAAGAAAGCGCTGTCGTCCGAGGCCAGGAACAGCGCCGTGGCCGCCACTTCGCGCGGCTCGGCCCAGCGGCCGAGCGGCGTGCGCGCGACGATGGCGGCGCGGACGAGGGGAGTCATCGGCTGCGTCATGGGCGTGTCGATGTAGCCGGGGCAGATGGCATTGACCCGGATGCCGCGCGAGCCGACCTCGCGCGCCACTGCCCGCGTGAAGCCGAGAATGCCGCCCTTGGCCGCGCTGTAGTGCGGCACGCTGTCGAGGCCCATGAGGGCGGCCACGCTCGACATATTGATGATGACGCCGCGCTCACCCCGGCTCATGAGCCGAAGCGCCTCGCGCGTGCAGAAGAAGGTACCGTTCAAATGCACCCCGATCATCCGATGCCAGGCCTCGTCGGTCATGTTCTGGGTGATGTCCCAGTGGGTCTGGACGCCCTGGCCGCTCATGAGCTCGCCGATCCGCGCTTCGATCTTCCGGCCGATCTCCTCACGCTGGCCGGCGCCGGTCTCGGCAATGCCCGCATTGTTGACGAGGACGTCGAGCCGTCCGAAGTCCCGCTCGACCTCGGCGAACATCGACTTGACCTGGCCGCTGTCGGCCACATCCGCCTGGATCGCGCGGGATTGCGATGCCTGATGGCCCATCGCCTCCACCGTCTGTCGCGCGGTCTCGACCCGCACATCGTTCACGATGACGCGCGCGCCCTCCTCGGCGAAGAGCAGCGCGATGGCCCGGCCGATCCCCGATCCCGCGCCCGTGACGAGGGCGACCCGGTCCTGGAGCTTCATCAGTTATCTTCCGACCCCCGCGGTCTCGTCCACATGCGCGTCCTCCCGGAAATGCGGCATGACCTCGCGCGCGAAGAGCTCCATCATCTCGAGCGTCTTCTCGTGGCTGCCGCCATTGAGGCCCGAGCACACGATCCCGGCCTTGAGCTCGTCGGAGAAGACTTTGAGCTTGTCGCGCACGGTGGCGGGGCTGCCGACGATGATGTATCCGCCCGCCTCGAGGTCGTCGAAGGTGAGCTCGGTGGCCGGCTTCGGCCGGTTGGCGAGCACGCGACGCAAGGACGGCTCGGTGACATAACCCGGCGGCAGCAGGTAGGGCGTCCGCATGCGGAGCCCCACGTTGTAGACCCAGAGCACGTTCTGCCGCGCGATCGCGTAGGCCTTGGCGTCGTTCTCGGCCACCACGATCGGCAGGTTCACGGTGAGCTGATAGCGGCTCGCCGTATAGCCGTGCCGCTCGCACGCCTCGCGGTACTCACCGTAGATCTGGGCGATGCGCTTGAGCGGTGTGAAGACCATGAGGTACGGAAAGCGCCGCTGGGCCGCCCACTCGACGGTTTCCGTGCTGCCCTGCGACGGGCACCACACGGGCGGATGGGGCTTCTGGAGCGGCCGGGGCCAGGGATTGACGTACGGATAGCGGAAGAAGCGGCCGTCGAAGGGGAACGGGCCTTCCTCGGTCCAGGCGCGGATGATGAGATCAGCGGCCTCGTAGAAGCGCTCGCGCGAGTGGGTGGGGTTGACGGCGAGCGAGAAATACTCGGGCCCGATGCCGCGCACGAAGCCCGAGATCACGCGCCCGCCGGAGACCACGTCCAGCATCGCGATCTCCTCGGCGATGCGCAGCGGGTTCTCGCGGAGCGGCAGGCCGTTGCCGAGGATCGCGATCTTGGCTCGGGTCGTCCTCCGCACCAGCATGGCCGCCATCACATTGGGGCTCGGCATGGTGCCGTAGCAGTTCTGATGGTGCTCGTTGACGCAGAGGCCGTCCCAGCCGAGCTTCTCGGCGTACTCGAGCTGATCGAGGTACTGGTGGTAGAGGCCGCGGCCGATTTCGGGGTCGTAGTGACGGTTGGAGAGCGTGACCCACGAGGAGGGCTCCTCGTGCTCCATCACATAGGGCATCAGGTGGAAGTAGTAGAACTTCACCGCGCGCTTTTCTGCCGGCGGCAGAACTCGATCACCGCCGCGGCGACAGCCTCGGGCTCCTCGAGGTGGGGCACGTGGCCCGATTCGGGAAACGTGACGAGCTGGGCGCTCGGGATCTCCTTGGCCCAGACCTCGGCGCAGAGCAGCGGGCTCACCTGATCGTGCGCGCCCCAGCAGAGCAAGGTGGGCGCGGTGATGCGCGCGAGGCGCCGCCTGAGCAGGGGATTGTAGAGGTAGGGATTCCAGGCGACGCGGGCCAGCGCCGCGTTCTGCCGGTACAGCTCGGCGAGCGTGTCGATGGATTGATCCGTGGGGGCGAGCGCCAGCGCCGCCTCGGGACGGTGAAAGACCGTGGCCACGAGCTGCGGGAGCTCCATTCCGAACAGGAACGGGTAGATCCAGCCGCTCACCTTGATGCCCACCGGGTCGATGAGCACGAGCGAGGCGAGGCGATGGGAGGCCATGACCGCGATCTCGGCGCTGATCCATCCTCCAAACGAGGCGCCCACCAGATGCACCCGGTCGAGTGCAAGCTCGTCCATGAGGTCCAGGTAGTGGAAGGCCAGATCGGAGATGTGCTCGATCCACTCGCCGGCCGGGGCGCCGCCATGGCCGGGGTGACTCGGGGCATGGACCGTGAAGTGCCGGGCCAGGTGCTCCTGGAAGGGAAGCCAGCGTCCGCCGGCGCCCGCGCCGTGAAGAAAGAGGAGCCCGGGCCCGGTTCCATCCGAGAGGAGGTGCACGGCAGTGCCGCGCACCAAGAGCCGGCGCTCTGGTGGCGGGCTCAAAAGCTGACCGGCAGGGCCTTGAGGCCGCGCAGCACCTGGGAGTCTCGCCATTCTGGCGTCTCCGTCGCAAGGGCCAGTCGCGGCAGACGGCGGAGCAAGGTCTCCAGAGTGATCTGTCCCTCCAGGCGCGCCAGCGGAGCGCCGAGACAGAAGTGAATCCCGAATCCAAAGGCAATGTGACGGTTGTCGGGCCGCGAGACGTCGAGGCGGTCAGGAGAGGGAAAGTGCGCGGGGTCCCGGTTCGCGGCGCCGATGACGGGGACGACCATGGCGCCTTTCGGGATCTTGTGCCCACTGATCTCCACGTCTGTATTGGTGATCCGCGCGGTGCGCTGGACCGGCCCGTCGTAACGGAGCAGCTCTTCGACGGCGTTCTGGGTGAGCGACGCATCGCTCCGGAGCCGCGCGAGCTCGGCCGGGTGGCGGAGCAGGGCCAGGAGCCCATTGCCGATCAAGTTCACGGTGGTCTCATGACCGGCGATGTAGAGCAGCACGCATGTGGCCAGCAGCTCGCCTTCGGAGAGCTTGTCGCCCTGCTCCTCGGCCTCGATCAGAAGGCTCAAGAGATCGCCGCGGGGGTGTTTCTTGCGGTCGGGGAGGAGGCTGCGGAAGTAGTCGCCGATCGCGAGTCGCGCCGTCCTGCCGCGATCCACGATCGCGGGATCCGTGGGGAGCCCGATGGCGTCCAGGCTCCGCGCGATATCGGCCGACCATTGCTTGATCCTCTCGCGATCTTCCTCGGGAACGCCGAGCATCTCCGAGATCACGGTGACCGGGAGCGGGTACGCGAGATCCGAGATCACTTCCATTCGCCCCACGTCCCGGACCCGATCCAGCAATGCATCCACGATCTGCTGAATTCGGGGACGGAGCCCCTCGACCACACGCGGGGTGAAGGCGCGGCTCACCAGGCCCCGCAGGCGCGTGTGATCCGGCGGGTCCCTAAAGAGCATCGAGGTGGGGAGGCGTCCCTGCTCGACCGAATTGCCGTAAACCGATTCGAGGACGGCTTCGAAACCGGCCCGGCCGAAGCGCGGATCGCGCAGCACCAGCACGCAGTCGTCGTAGCGCGTAAGCACCCAGAAGCCGAGCGGGCTCTGGTGGACCGGATCGGCCTCGCGCAGCCGGCGATAGAAGGGATACGGGTTCGCGTTGAACTCGGGCAGGAAAGGATCGAACAGCATCTCGGAGGAAGTCACGTTTCGCGATGGTAGACGAAGTCCTGATGCGAGGCAAGCACCCAGAGCGACGTCGGTGTCACGGCGGAGCGTCCTGGATCGGGACGTCTCTCAGCACGGCGCTCGTCGCCGGATCGGAGTACACGCCGAACGCATCCGCCAAGTTCCGCGGACGCCGTCCGCGCCTTCGATGGCGTAGACGATCGCCATGTCATCGGGGTCCGACACGCCCTCGAAGCGATGGTATTCCCGGATCACGAGCTCCTTGGGATCGAGCAGCTTGCCGGTCCCGAGCGCCTTCACCTTGCCGTCAACGGCCCGGAAGCGCTCGGTGAAGCCCCGGCGAGTCAAGCCGTCAATAGCGTCCTCCAAGGTGGCGTATCCCGTCGTTCCCGTCAGGGTCGTCATCGTGGCACCTCGAGGCATGGCCGATCTAGATTGGACAGACGAGGTGGCCCAGCCGCGCCGTCAGCTTGGCGTTCTCGCCGTAGTCCACCGGCACGTCGACGATCGATGGGCCGGGATGGGCCAGGGCCTCGGCCAGGATCGGCCCGAGCGCGTGGGCCGACTCCACCCGGTAGCCTTTGGCGCCAAAGGCCTCCGCCAGGGCGACGAAGTCCGGATTGCCGAAGCTGACGCCCGCTTCACGGCCCAGGTGTGTCTGCTGCTTCCACTGGATCAGGTTGTAGGCGCCGTCGCGGAAGATCACGTTGACGATGGCCAGGCCGAGGCGGCGCGCCGTCTCGAGCTCCTGGGAATTCATCAGGAAGCCGCCGTCGCCGCTCACCGCCACGATGTGACGCTCCGGGTGGACGAGCTTGGCCGCGATCGCCGCCGGCAGCGCGAAGCCCATGGCCGCGTAGCCGTTGGAGATCAGGACGGTATTCGGCTCGTAGGCCGGAAACGTTCGAGCGATCCAGAGCTTGTGCGTGCCCACGTCCGAAATCAGGATGTCCTCCCGCCCCATCCGGGCGCGGAGGTCCCGCAGGATGCGCTGGGGCTTGATGGGGAACGTGTCGTCGGTGGCCCCTTCCTCCAGCTGCGCGAGAATGACGCGCCGGAGCGTCTGGTAGGGCGCGGGATCCTTCTGCCCCTTCACGAGCCCGTTGAGCAGCTCGAGCGCTTCCCGCACATCCGCCACGACCTCCACCGCGGGCTGGTAGAAACTGTCGACCTCGGCCGGCACGAAGTCGATGTGGACGATCGGCTTCTTCCGATCCGGGTTCCAGAATTTCGGTGCGTATTCGACCGGGTCATACCCGACGGCGATGATCAGATCGGCCTTCTCGAACCCGCACGACACGTAGTCCCGCGCCTGGAGTCCCGCCGAGAGCAGGCAGAGCTCGTCGTCGTAGGGCATCGAGCCCTTGGCCATGAAGGTGTGCACGACGGGGATCCCGTGACTTCGCGCGAGCTCGCGGAGTGCCTGGGAGGCCTGGCCGCGGATCACGCCGTTGCCGGCGAAGATGAGCGGGAAGGATGCCGCCTCGATCAGCCGCGCGGCGGTCTGCAGCGCCGGGCGATCGGGCGACGGCCGCCGCGCCCGCTCCGTCGACAGCGGCGCGCCGTCGGCCGCCTCGCCGGCCACATCTTCGGGCACCTCGATGTGGCAGGCGCCGGGCTTTTCCGATTCGGCGAGCTTGAAGGCCTTGCGGATCACCTCGGGAATCACCGCGGCGGTTTCGACCCGCGTGTTCCACTTCGTCAGAGGGCGGAAGTGCTCGACGATGTCCACGTACTGATGGGACTCCTTGTGGACGCGGTCGCGGGCCGCCTGTCCCGTGATCGCGACGAGCGGCGCGCGGTCGAGGTTGGCATCGGCGACGCCCGTGGCGAGGTTGGTGGCGCCGGGGCCGAGGGTGGAGAGGCAGACGCCCGCTCGGCCCGTCAGGCGACCGTAGGCATCAGCCATGAACGCCGCGCCCTGCTCGTGACGGGTGGGGATGAAGGCGATCCGCGAGTCCAGGAGGGAGTCCAGGATGTCGAGGATCTCCTCCCCCGGGAGGCCGAAGACGTACCGCACGCCCTCGTTCTCGAGACACTGGGCGATCAGCTCGGAGGCTTTCATGCTTCGCCCGGCCGCTACGCGATCGAGACCGACTTGATGTTCACGAATTCGCGGATGCCGAACTCCGAGAGCTCCCGCCCGTATCCCGAGCGCTTGATCCCGCCGAACGGCATGCGCGGATCCGATTTCACCACGCCGTTGACGAATACCGCGCCGGCCTCGATTTGCGCCGCCAGCCGCTCGGCGCGCGCCAGGTCCCGCGTCCAGAGGGAGGCGCCAAGCCCATAGACCGAGTCGTTGGCGAGGCGCACGGCGTCGGCCTCGTCCTTGGCCCGGATCACGGCGGCCACGGGGCCAAAGGTCTCTTCGTCGAAGGCGGGCATGCCCTTGTCCACGGCCGCGAGCAGAGTCGGCGGATAGAAGGCGCCCTTGCCGGCCGGGATCTCACCACCCAGGAGGCGCTTGGCGCCCCTCTTGATCGACTCCTCGACCTGATGATGGAGCGAATCCCGGAGATCGGTCCGGGCCTGCGGGCCGACCTGCGTCTCACGATCCAGCGGATCGCCCGTTCGGCGGGCCGTGAGCTCGGCGACGAACCGCTCGATGAACTGGTCGGCCACCGGCTCGACGACGATGAATCGCTTCGCGGCGATGCAGCTTTGCCCGCTGTTGACGAGCCGCGCCTCGGCGGCCGCTTTGGACGCTGCGGCCAGATCCGCATCGGCCAGCACGATGAAGGGGTCACTGCCGCCGAGCTCGAGCACGGTCTTCTTCAGCGCCCGACCGGCCTGCTCGGCGACCTTGCTCCCGGCGTGGTCGCTGCCGGTTAGCGTCACGGCGACAATGCGCGGATCCGCGATCAGGGCCGCGACGGCCGAGGACTCGACCAGCGCCGTGGCGAATAGACCCCGTGGGAGCCCCGCATCGCGGAAGATCTTCTCGATGGCGAGGGCGCAGCGCGGCACGTTGGAGGCGTGCTTGAGGATGCCTGCATTGCCCGCCATGAGGGCGGGCGCCGCGAAGCGGAAGACCTGCCAATATGGAAAGTTCCACGGCATCACGGCGAGCACGGCTCCCAGGGGATCGAAGCGCACGTAACTCTTGGAAGCGTCGGTCTCGCGCGACTGCTCGGCGAGGAAGGCCTCGGCGTGCTCCGCATAGTACTCGCAGGCCCAGGCGCATTTGTCGACCTCGGCTTCGCCCTGGACGATGGGCTTGCCCATCTCGAGGGCCATGGTCCGGGCGTGCTCCGCCTTGCCGGCCCGGAGGACCCGGGCCGCTTCGCGCATGCGCTCGGATCGCGCGATGAAGGGGACAGCCCGCCATTCGAGAAAGGCAGCGTGGGTTGTCGCCAGGATCCGCTCGAGCTCGGCCGGAGAAGTCGCCGGAAAGGTTTCGAGCACTTCACCGGTCGTGGGATTAATCGATTGAATGCTCATGGGCTTCTCCTTCCTTCCATCGCGCTACTCTCTTCCTTCTGATGCTTTCGCCGAACCAGGAGTTGCGCAATGAGACATCACGCGCCAGGCCATACCGGGCGTGCTGGTGACGCCACGGACCGTGGTCCGCTCGGTCACGAGGGTACCGTCGAGATCGAACAGGAAGGCGGGGCTGGTCATTTGTTCCGTATACGGCTCATTCTCCCACCGACCCCACCAGGGTCAATCGCTTGTGCGGGGGGAGCGACAACGGGAGACGATGAATGCTACCGCGGCTCGCTCCCTCGCGACTTCGACGGCTCGATGGAGATCGTGGTCACGTAGCTGGCGTCTTCCGAAATCACGCCGCGGACACTGATGCGGGCGCCTGGTCGAAGCGTCAGGTACCGCGTGTCTCCATCTTCTGGGACGGTGGCTCCATAACTGAGGTTATCCTAGCCGAATCGGGGCGAGCGAGCGAGGTTGCGTGCCATTGGCAGGTCCTGAATCGCCCACACAAGGAGCCCAAGCGATGATCTTCAAAGAGAAGGCGGTGCTGGTAACGGGAGCCACGAGCGGCATCGGGCGGGCGGCCGCGCTGAAGTTCGCGGCGGAGGGCGCCCGCGTCGGATTGGTAGGGAGGAGCCGGGACGGGCTCGATGCCACGCGGAAGGCCCTGGCCGCAAACGGCAACGGCGCGGTCGCGATCCAGGCGGACGTCACGCGGGAGGAGGATGTGCGCCGGGCGGTGGAGGAAGCGGTGCGCGCGTTCCGGACCCTGGACGTGCTGGTCTGCGGCGCCGGCGTCATCGGCACGGGGAATATCGAGAACACCTCGCCCGAGCTGTGGGATCAGATGATGGCGGTCAATGTGCGGTCGGTCTTCCGCCTCGTGCAGCTGGCGCTGCCGGCGATCACGCCGCGCACGGGGAACATCGTGGTGGTCTCGAGCGTCAACGGCCAGCGGGCGTTCCCCAACGTGCTCGCCTACTGCTGCAGCAAGGCCGCCGTGGATCAGTTCGTGATGTGCGCGTCGCTGGAGCTGGCCCCCAAAGGCATCCGGATCAATGCGGTGAACCCCGGCGTGACCCGGACGAACCTGCACCGACGCAGCGGGATGAGCGAGGCGGACTATGCCGCGTTCGTCGAGCGCAGCAAGACCACGCACCCGATCGGCCGGATCGCCGAGCCCGAGGACGTGGCCGACATGATTCTTTTCCTCGCCTCCGAGCGCGCGGGCGTGATCACCGGCAACTGCGTGTTCGTGGACGGCGGCCGGCACAACACGTGCGCGCGGTGAGCGCAGGCCTTATGCGTGCCGCGCCGGCTCCGAGGATTCGCTCGCGGCGTGAACCAGCTCGTGGACCTTGCGGACGAGAACAGCGGGCGTGAAGGGCTTCTCGAGGACGGCCGCGCCGGACGCCGTGTCGTGGACGGCGGCGATGTCGGTGTAGCCCGTCATGTAGAGCACCTTGGTCTCGGGGCGGGCTGCGGTGACGCGCTGGGCGAGCTCCCAGCCATTGAGGTATGGCATCACCACGTCGGTGAGGAGCAGGTGGAGCGGCCCGGGGTGCTCCGCGGCCATGCGCAGGGCCGCCTCACCGTCGGCCGCCGCGAGCACCGTATAGCCATGCTCGCGGAGGATCTGGGTCGCCAGGATTCGCAGCTCGTATTCGTCTTCCACCACCAGGACGGTTCCAGACCCCCTGGGGGTGACCGGCACGGTGGAATGCGCCGTGGCCGGCTGGAGCGCGGCCTGCATCTGGGGCAAGTGGATCTTGAACGTCGTGCCCAGGCCGGGCGCGCTTTCGACGGCGACGAAGCCGCCATGCTGCTGGACGATGCCATACACTGTGGCCAGCCCCAGCCCCGTTCCCTTGCCCGGTCCCTTGGTCGTGAAGAAGGGCTCGAAGATCCGGGCCTGCGTCAGCGTGTCCATGCCCATGCCGGTATCCGTGACCGCCAGGACGGCGTAACGGCCCGCGCGCGGCCCGGCCTGCCGGCGGGCCGATGCATCGTCCAGCTGAACGTTGGCCGTCTTGAGCACGAGCTGTCCGCCCCGCGGCATCGCGTCGCGGGCGTTCACGGCCAGGTTCAGAATCACCTGTCCGATCTGGCCCTGATCGACGCTGACGGGACACAGGCCCGGATCGAGCACCGTGATCAGAGCGATGTGTTCACCGATCAGTGGGCGCAGCAGCTTCTCCATGTCGGAGACGACGCTGTTGAGGTTCAGGACGCGACGCTGGAGAACCTGTTTGCGGCTGTACGCGAGGAGCTGACGGGTCAGTGCGCCGGCGCGCTCAGCGGTCTTCTCGATGATCCCCAGCCCCTGGGCAAGCGGGTCCTCGGCGGGCACGCCGCGCGAGAGGATCTCGGCCTGGCCCGTGATGATCGTCAGAAGATTGTTGAAGTCGTGGGCGATGCCGCCCGCGAGCTGGCCCACCGCTTCCATCTTTTGGGCCTGGAAGAGCTGCTCGGTGCGCTTGGCCATCTCGGCCTCGAGCCGTCCCGCCTCGGCTCGGAGAGTCTCCTCTTCGATGTCCTTCCGGTAGACGTGGGTGAGCAGCGGATGCATCACGAGGTAGAGCATGAGGGCGCCGGCGAACGAGATGCTCCAGATCGCGATTCGCCCCCATCGGATGGTGGCCAGCAGCCGCTCCGGGGTCTTGTAGACCTCGACGACGCCGAGCACCCGGCCATCATCGGAAAAAATGGGGACGTAGACTTCGGCGAGTGTTGTGAACGCCAGCCGTTCGTACCCGTTCTCCTCCTTGCTGAGCGACTTGATCTCGACTTCGAGCTTCCCGTGGAGCGCGTTGCCCAGCTCCTCGTTGTCCGAGAATTGGCGGCCGATCAGATGGGGCTCGTCGGACCACAAGATCCTCGCCTGGCTGTCCCACACCTTGATCCGCACGACTTCCGGCAGGCTGGTGAGCAGGCCCGAGAACTGTCGGCCCCAGCGCTCGCGCTCCTTGGGAGTCGAAGGCGGCCCGGGTGAGAAGCGAGGAGAGGACGAAGCTCATGACGAGAGCGAGCGCGCCGATGCAGCCGAGGCTCAGCAGCGCGAAGCGCGAGAAGATCCGCTTCACCTGCCGGTCCTTGCATGAGCGCAGAGAGCCCTACCGACGGTCATCGTATGGAAAATAAGCAGAATCCGTGCCACCCGAGGCACTCATATTGTGGCGGGTCTGTCGCTAAAAACGGCCAGAGAACGGGATATTTGTGAGGGAATGCCTCGCGTGAACCGCCCCGCGTCGCTCGGCGGTGACCAAAACTGCCAATGGCTTCGCCCGGCCCGCCGGTTCCCCGGAGAGGCTCTGCCGTGTTGACGACTCACCCGCGATATAGTGGCATGAGCATCCTGACCGCTTATGACTCCGCGCCAGCCGGCCAGCTTTGCAGGAGAGTCGATGCGATTATGTCATCGATCCCTGATTTCGCTGCTGCTCGGAGTCCTGGTCCTGGCCTCGCCCCGCGCCGCCTCGGCCCAGATCGACGGACAGGAGCGCACGTATCTGGAAGCGGGCGCCGCAACTCCGCTCGTCGGCAATGGCTCAGCCGACGGCTACGTCTTCGTCCTGCTGAACCGCCCGCACTTCACCACGGAGGATTTGTACTGGCGGATCGTCGTGTCTCCCGTCTATATCAACACGGAGCTCATCCACGACCGCTGGCCGGCCGACGGGCACGCCCTCGGGGTGGGCTTGAGCGGAGGATTGCTCGGAAACAATTTCAACGAGTACCGGGACGGGGATTACAAGCGGCGCGAGTCGTTTTGGGGGCACGGGGGCGGGCTCAGCCTCTCGTATTATTGGCGGCAGATCAAAATCGGCGGCGTCCTCCCCGTCGAAGGCCAGCTTCGGCTCAAGCCTCAGTACATCATCTACGACACGGGCACTGACACCGCCCACCGCTTCCGGCTCCCCGACGACACCGCGATCTACACGGGGCGCGCCGGCATCCGCGTCGGCGGCGTGCCCCCCGAGATCTTTCCCAAGCAGGCACTCGAGGTCTCAGTCTGGCACGAGGCCAACTACCGGGATCAAGCCGGCCGTTACGGGCTGCCCGAGCGGCCGCAGGAGTCGGAACACTTCACCCAGCGGAGCTGGGCGCGCATCGGCGGAATCTTCTCCCCCTGGCTGGGCCACAGCGTGAGCCTCTTTGCCACCGGCGGCATCGCCGAGGACACCGATGAGCTGTCGGTCTTCCGCCTCGGCGGGGTATTCCGGTTCGCGAGCGAGCTGCCCCTGAGCATCCACGGCTACAACTCCGGGGAAATCTTCGCCAAGCGATTCGGGCTCATCAATGCCTCCTACCGGCTCGCGCCGATTCCGGGAGTCAGCTGGTTTCGGCTGCAGCTCGCCGGTGACTATGCCCGTGTCCACTATCTGGCCGGCCACACGCTGCCTCACCGCGACCTCCCCGGCGCGGGCCTCGACGCGATTTTCGCGTTCAGCCGGAACACGACCTTGCTCCTCGGCTATGGCTATGCGTTCGACGTGCCGCGCGGCGGGCATACGGGCGGCCAGGAAGTTCACGCCCTCTTCGAGATTAAGTTCTAGTCCTGACTGGAGACTGCGAGCGCAGGAAGTGCCTGGGGAGGAGGGATAACCTCGGGCGCGCCGCGCGCGGCGCGGCGGTAGCCCTCCACCATCAGGATCACCGCCAAGAGGTAGGCCAGGCCGACGGCGAAACCGCCCAGCACATCCGTGAGCCAGTGAACGCCGAGGTAGAGGCGGCTCACCGCGACGGTGAGCACGACGATCGCGCATCCGGCTATGCTGAGAACGCGCCACCGCCGCCTCGCGCCCGACAGGGTGAGGAGGTAGCAGGCCAGGCCCAGGAGAACGACCAGCCCCAGGACATGACCGCTCGGATAACCCCAGGGGGCGAGATTCGGGCGAGGCCTGGCCACGGCCCACTTGGCGGCGGCCTGCAGCAGTCCTGTGCCGATCATCACCAGGGGGACCAGCAGGGCGTAGCGCCGGCGGGACCGCCACAGCACCACCGACATTACGGCGATCATGGGGACGAGACCGGCCGGGTCCCCGAGGATGGAGATAGCGCGCATGCCGATGCCCAGCGCTGGATAGTGCACGCGATGAGCGAGCGCGCGGGCGCTCTCGTCGATACCCAGGACTTGGCCATGGGCCGCGAACCCCGCCAGCGCCAGGAAAACGAGGGCGGCGGCCATGGCCCCCGCCACGAGTATTCGTCCTCTGACCCTCTCACTCCGGTCCATCACGGCCGAAATTGTCTCATATCCTGGGTGACTCTCAAGCCCGGATCGGCACGCCCCGCGTACTGAATTCCGATGCGCCTGCTGAGAATCGTCTTCCTCGTCGCGGGAGTCGCCGTCCTGGGCTGGCTGGTGGTGCGCTTCGGCGCGGGCGCCGTCGCCGCCTCGCTGGCCCAGGTGGCGTGGTGGCAATTCGTCCTCATCTGCCTCGTCTACGGCCTCTCGATGGCGGTGGACACCTTCGGCTGGCGCTATGCCTTCGCATCCGACCGCGTGCCCCTGCGCCGATTGTTTGCGGCCCGGGTCGCCGGGGAGGCGGTCAATGTCCTGACGGCGATGGCCTCCGTCGGCGGCGAGGCGGTCAAGGCCTGGCTGGTCAGACGCGACGTGCCCTACGAAGAGAGCGTGCCCTCGGTGATCGTGGCCAAGACGGCCATCACCGTGGCCCAGATGCTGCTCCTCGTGGCGGGGATCACCCTGGCCGTGACCGTCGTCAGCATCGACTCGCGGCTCCTGAAGGGAATGCTCGCGCTACTCCTCATCGAGGCGCTGGCGGTGGGAGGCTTCCTGGCCACCCAGGTGACCGGGCTCGTCGCGAGGGCGGGTCGCCTGCTCACCGCGTTCGGGGTCGCTCAGGCGGGCATGTACGGCGGGCGGCTCGACGAGGCGCTGCGGAGCTACTACCGGCGGCAGTGGCGCCGCTGCCTCATCTCGGTGGGATGGCACTTCGTCGGCTGGCTCTTCTCCGTCGCGGAAGCCGCGCTCATCCTGATGGTGATCGGTGTGCCGGCCTCGTTCGCCATGGCCATGGTGATCGAGGCGTTCGGCTCCGGAGTCCGCTTCATCACGTTCCTGGTGCCGGCCAGCCTCGGGGCGCTCGAAGGCGCCAACGTCGCGGTCTTTCCCGCGCTCGGGTTCAGCGCCAGCGCCGGCCTGGTCTTCAGCCTGCTTCGGCGCGCGCGTCAGGCGGTATGGATCGGCGCGGGAATCGTGATGCTCGTCGTGATGCGCCTTCGGCCGCCGCGCGATTAGGCGATGCGGTAATCGGCGGCCGCCGCTGAGGGAGCGTGGCTCCGGCTCAGCCGCTCGAGGCAGCCGGGTGGAACCAAGAGCGGCAGCACGCCCGGCAGCACACGGATCTCCTCTTTGGGCTTGCCGGGAACGGTCACCGAGACCCGACGGCCGCGGCGGAGCAGGACCTCATCGCGGCGGGGCGTCAACCGCAACAGGAGCTTGAGGAGCCGGATCCAAAGGCCGAGCTTCGTCGTGCGCGGGATCACGAAGACGTGGAGCAAGCCGTCCGTGGGAGACGCCCCCGGCGTGACGGGCAGGTAGGGGCCATAGGCCTGAATGTTCGCGACCGTCACCTGGACCGCTCTTTTCTCGACTACGGCGCCGTCCACCTCGACCCGGATCGACCACGGCGGAGTCTTGAGCAGGAAGCGGCCCGCCTTCCAGAAATATGAGAGGAAGCGGAGCAGCCTTGGCCTCGGCGGCGCGGGGCCCGCTTCAACTGCCTGCTGAACCTCTTCGAGCATGCCGTAGCTTTCGTGACACAGGAAGATATCGCCGTTCAGCGTCGCGGCATCGACCCAGATGACCTCGCCGGCTTCCAGCATGCCGGCCACGGCCCAGACATCGTCCGGATGGCCGAAGGTGCGCGCGAAGAGATTGCCGAAGCCGCTGGGCACGGGGACGAGAGGCACGCGGTGGCGAACCGCGGCCACGGCCGCGGCGCTCATCGACGCATCGCCTCCGACGCAGATCAAGTGAGAGAAGCGGCGGGGACAGGTGGCGCCCCAATGCGCGAGCCGGGCGAGGTCGGTGAATTCGCGCAGCTCCGTCGACCAGCCGCACGCGCCAAGGGCCTCCTGCAGCCGCTCGGCGGTTGCTCGGGCGAATCCATTGCCGGCCCCCGGGTTCACGACGATCTGGATCATCGGTGTGTCCTCAGTGGGGAAAGCAATGAGCTTGCCACGGGGGCTCTTCGCTCGGATGGCCGCCAAGTCACTGCCGCGGCGGAGCTTGGAGAGTGTCAGACCTCGGACATCGACCAGGAGGCAGGTGAAGAGAAAAAATTACAGTGTAACTTCGCTTGGCTAGGCTCCCGGCGGAAGGCGGAATGCCCTGAAGAGCCGGAACAGGCAGCCGCCGACGAAGGCGACGAAGGCGGCGAGCAGAACCCAGATCACGGGCGACAGCATACGCGATTCCGAGAGATTCGCGAGCATGGCCAGCTGGAACACGAAGAACATGAGCGCCACAGCCGCATTGCCGAACGCCAAGAGATAGACCTGAATCTTCGCCCAGGCCTGCTTGCGGCGCTCGGGCGCGAGCCAGTAGCTCTTGTTCGGCAGATTGATCAGCGACACGGGAAGCCTCTCGAGGAATGCGGGGAGGACGAGGAAATTCGCCGCCATCATCGCGAGCAGGCCGATGTAGAGCGCGATGAAAGCGCCCTTGGACGCCCATCCATTGGGCCGCCCGGAGCCGTCGAAGTGGGAGGCCATGGTATCGGGAAGCAGCGGATAGAAATATGCGATCTGGAGCGCCGCCGCCAGGACCAGGACGACGAAGACGCCGCGCTGGGTTCTCATCAAGAGACGCCGACACCCTTCGGGATGATTCCATCCCAGACGGCGGTCCGGGTGGCGAAGGGCGGATCCGCCGTCGGGCCATCGCCGGCCACCGTCGTCCGCCGCATGACGCGCGCGTGCCGCGCGGCATCCCACGGCCGCCCGCGGTGCAGCACGCACCGGTTGTCCCACATCACGAAGTCCCACTGCCGCCAGCGGTGCCGGTAGACGCATTCGGGGCGCGTGGCATGGGCGAGCAGCTCGTCGAGCAGCCGCCGGGACTCCTCGTACGGCATCCCCTCGATGTACCAGGCATGTGAGCCGATATAGATCGACTTCCGCCCGTTTTGGGGGTTCACGCGCAGGAGCGTCTGCCGCACGGGCGGCAGATCTTTTTCCGCCTCGGAGTCGAGCAGGCCCTTGGCGACGGTGCTCCGCGAGTAGATGATGCTGTGCACGGCCACCTTGCCCTCGAGCCGCCGCCGCGCCTCCTCCGGCAGCGTGGCATAGGCATGTCGCATGCTCACGAACTCCGTCTCGCCGCCCACGGGCGGCACCTCGCGCCCCGAGAGCATGGAAGCCATGGCCGGCACCGGCTTGAAGGAGCTGTCGGTATGCCAGAGCTGATTGCCGGACTGGTACATCATGCGGCGGTCGGTCCAGTCCATGAGCGTGCCGCCGCGCTCGGGGTCGGTGTTCGAGAGGTCCACGAGATTCGGATGAATGCGGTTCTCTCTGCCCGTCGCCTTGATCGTCTCCTCGAGCGGACCGAAGCGCCGGCTATAGGCCATCTGCTGCTCGTCGGTGAACCGCTGGTTGTGAAAGACCAGCACCGAGTACTCCTGGAAGGCGTCGAAGATCCGCTTGAAGGTGGCATCGTCGACGGGCTGAGCGAGATCGACGCCCTCAACGCCGGCACCGAAGCACGGATGGATCGGAGTGATCGTCAGCCGATGCACCGAATTCGCCATGTCAACGCCCCTCTTGGGAGAAAGCATAGCGAGGCCGCAAGCACTCGGCAAGGATCACATCTGAATCCGGAAGAAGAAGACCATGTAGACCATGAACAGCCAGGTCAGGCCGTTCAGCGACCAGGCAGTCCAGAAGAGCCATGCCGAGACGCGGACGCCGGACAGCGAGACCAGCGAGAGCGCCAGCGTGAGGATCTGCAGGGAGAGGAAGCCCACCTCGAAGCGCGTGATGTTTGGCCACGAGGCGCTCTGGCTCATCAGCGAGGAGATGACGTAGAGCAGGAGCGCCGGGTTGACGCTGCTGCTCAGCGAGGCCAGCCGGAACTGCCGGCCCCAGGCCAGTGCCAAGCCCTGGACGAGGTTCACCGCGAGCACGGCGACCACGATGTGGAGCATCAGGCGCTCTTCCGCCATGGCTGGGGCCAAGAGTAAAGGCTCCTGCCCCATCGAGTTCAAGCGAAAAAGTGAGTCGCAGAGCCTTAGTCGGCGGGTCCGGGCTGGAGCGGGACGGCGGTATCAGGGAGCCGCCGGCCCGAGAGATTGAGCCGGGTGACGCGGCCGGAGGCCTCGAGAATCCCCCAGCCGGTGTGGCGGTTGGCGGCGTTGAAGAATTCGACGCGCTTGCCCTTGCGATTGACGACCGCGAAGCCGGCGCGGTAGCCGCCCGGCATGAAGAAGTTGACTCGATCGCTCGGGCGCGCGGGATCGATCTCGGCCCAGCCCGTCTTCCGCGCCGAGACGTCGTAGTAATCCACGCGACCACTTTCGGAATCGATCAGCGCATAGCCGATGAGCTGGCCCTTTGGATCAAAGAGGTGGATCCGCTCCGCGGCGCCGGCGTCGTGGCAGGCGAGCGCCAGCCAGAGGGCTCCCAGAACGGTGCTGGCGCGGCGGCGTGTCACACGACGGCCCGCCTCAGACCGCGAGATCCTCTCGCTCGGTGAGCCGGTCGTGGATCATGCCGAGGCCGAACTCCACTTCGCCGGCCAGCAGCTGGAGCTGGGTGAGGTAGGACGCGTCGGGCTTGAGCCCGCGGTCCTGGATGAGCTGGCCGTGGCCCTTGACGGCGAGGGTGAGCAGGCTCGCCTTAGTGAAGAGCTTCTCGACATACTCGGCCAGGACGGGATCGTCGCTCGTCATGTCAGGCCTCCTTTCCCTGTGGGGGGTCGGAGTGAGCATGGGACATGCCACCGGGATCGCGGGCCAAGCCTGTGGAATTTCAGCGCTGACCAAATTTGCGTGGGCCTGGACGTCATCGCCGGGACTGGGCTGTCACTTGCCCGACAGGCCGGGAGCTAGGGTAGAATCCCCGCGATGAGCACGCCCCTGGTCGACCCTGAGGCTTTCCGCCAGTTTGAAAAGGCCGCCCATGATCGGGTCTCGGCCAAGTACCACGACTTCTTCGCTCCCGTGACGAGCCGGCTCATCGACCCGCTGCTGGACGCGGCGCGCGTGGGCAAAGACACGCGGCTGCTCGACGTCGCCACCGGACCCGGAATCGTGGTGGCACGCGCGGTCGCGCGCGGGGTGAAATCCGCGATCGGTGTGGACCTGTCGCCGAAGATGCTGGCGTTGGCCGCGCGGCTCCATCCGGGGCTCGACTATCGCGAAGCCGACGCCGAAACGCTGCCCTTCTCGGACGGCGCCTTCGACGCCGTCGTCGCCAACTTCGGCCTCGGCCACTTCCCGCGCCCGGGGCATGCGCTCGCCGAGCTCGCGCGCGTCCTAGCGCCCGGCGGCGTGCTGGCGCTGTCCTGGTGGGACCTGCCGGCGCGCGCGCGCGTCAACGGGATTTTCTACGATGCCGCGGCCGAGGCCGGTGTCACCCAGTCGCCGGACGTGCCCGCGGGCCCACCGCCATTTCGCTTTTCGGCCGACGACCAATTCGCGGTCCTGCTGCGAGGGGCGGGAATGACGGACGTGACGGTGCGCACGGTGAGCTTCACTCACCGGCTTCCCGATCTCGACTACTGGTGGAGCGGTGGGCTGGGCAGCCTCGCGCGCGCCTCGGCCAATATCCTCGGTCAGCCTCCGGAGATCCAGCGGAAGGTCCGCGAGGCCTTCGACCGGCTGGCGAAGGCCTATGAAGTCCCCGGCGGCTTCGACGTGCCCGTGTCGGCGAAGATCGCCGCCGGTCGGAAACCCGCAGGCTAGGCCGTCGCGCCCCTGGAGTCCCCGGCTCATTGACAGGCTTCGCCGGCGCGTGCTAGTCGTAGCCGACCAACCCTTCTGCTCGAGGAGGAAACCATGCGTCGCCTTGGAATCGTGTTCGTATCGCTTGCCGTGGCGCTCGCCTTGGCCTGGGCTCCAACCGCCCAGGCCCAGCAGCAGACCATCGTCATCAAGTTCTCGCACGTCGTGGCCAAGGAGGCGCCCAAGGGCAAGGCCGCCGACCGTTTTGCCGAGCTGGTGAACCAGCGCCTGAAGGGGCGGGTCGAGGTGCAGGTCTTCCACAACTCCTCGCTCTACAAGGATCGGGAGGAGATCGAGGCATTGCAGCTCGGGGCCGTCCAGATGCTCGCGCCGTCCACGGCGAAGCTGGTCCCGTGGTTCCCGCAGTATCAGGTCTTCGACCTGCCGTACCTCTTCGTGGATCAGGACCACGCCTACCGGGCCATGACCGACGCGCGTGTGACCGCCAAGCTGTTCCCGCTGCTCAAGGGTCGGCAGATGCTGGGTCTGGCGGCCTGGGACAATGGGTTTAAGCACATGACCTCCAACAAATGCCCGATCGTGAAGCCCGAGGACCTGAAGGGCCAGAAGATCCGGGTGCAGTCCTCCAAAGTGCTGGAGGAACAATTCCGCACGGCTACATCGCCTATGTGGTGCTCGCCAACGCGGCCTTCTGGGAAGGCCTGCCCAAGGACGTGCGCAAGGTGCTGGAGGACACCCTGGCCGAAGTCACCAAGTGGCAGTGGGAGCTCAATGCCCGGGAGCAGGAAGAGGCGCTGAGGAAGATGCAGGAGTACGCGAAGGCCACCGGCAAGCTCCAGATCACGGTGCTCACCCCCGAGCAGCGCAAGCAGTGGGCGGTGGCCTTCGCGCCCGTGACGAAGAAGTTCGAGTCGTCGATCGGCAAGGACCTCCTCGACCTGGTCTCCAGCCTGGCGAAGTAGGTCGCTCCGCGGGCGAGCATGGATCTCCTCGATCGCGCGCTGAGCCGGCTCGAGGAGATCCTCGTGTGCTCCCTCCTGGTCGCGGCCTGCCTGCTGACCTTCACTCAGGTGGTCACTCGCTACGGATTCGGCACGACCTTGTCCTGGGGCGAAGAGCTGATCATCAACATGCTGATCTGGGCGGGGCTCATCGGCTCCTCCCTGGCGCTGCGGATGGGCATTCACATCGGGGTGGACGTCTTCGTCAAGAAGTTCCCACCCCGCGTCGCCAAGGCCCTGACCCTCGTGGGCCTCGGTCTCGGCCTGGCCTTCTGCCTCACCCTGGCCGTCCTGAGCGTCCGCTTCGTCATCTTCCTGATGAGCAGCGGCCAGATGTCCATCGGCCTCGAGATCCCCATGTGGATTCCATACCTCTGTCTGCCCATCGCCTTCGGGTTGATGGCGCTCCGCTATCTGCAGATCATCAGCCGGTGCTGGCACGACCAGCCCCTCCACCGGGGTGAGATCAGCGTGGAAGAGATCCAGTAGTGCTGACGCTCACGCTCTTCGGCCTGCTCTTCCTGTTCCTCTATCTGGGCGTGCCCATCGCCATCTCGCTCGGGCTGTCCGTGCTGGTCGCGTACGCGCTCTTCATTCCGCTGCCGTTGCTGAGCGTGGCGCAGAAGTTCTACACGAGCCTCGATTCGTTCCCGCTCATGGCCATCCCGTTCTTCGTGCTGGCGAGCAACCTCATGGCCACCGGCGGCGTGGCGCGACGGCTCATCAACCTGTGCACGGCCTTCTTCGGACACTTCACGGGCGGGCTGGCCATCTCGGGCATCCTGGCCTGCATGTTCTTCGCCGCCATCTCGGGCAGCTCCCCGGCCACCGTCATCGCCATCGGCGGCATCATGATCCCCGCCATGCAGCGGGCCGGCTATGACTGGAACTACGCGGTGGGCTCCATGGCCAATGCGGGGACCCTGGGCATCCTGATCCCGCCCAGCATCCCGATGATCGTGTATGCGGTAGCGACGGAGCAGTCGGTGGGCAAGCTCTTCATGGCGGGCTTCGCCCCGGGCATCCTGCTGGGCCTGATGCTGATGGGCGTTTCCTACGTCGTGGCCAAGCGCAAGGGTTTCCGGCTCCAGGAGCGGGCGACATGGCCCCAGCGGGTGCAGGCATTGCGGGAGGCGGGCTGGAGCATCTTCATGCCCGTGCTCATCCTGGGCGGCATCTACGGCATCCCCGAGGGCCTGGCGGGCTATCTCGGGATCGAGGGAGGAGCCATCTTCACTCCTACCGAAGCCGCGGCGGTGGCGGTGGTGTATGCCTTCGTCGTGGGTGCCTTCATCCACCGCGAGCTGACATGGGCCGACATCAGGCACGTCCTCCTGAAGTCCATCGCGACCACCGCCATGCTCATGTTCATCATCGCGGCGGCCATGCTGTTCGGCTTCATCCTCACCAGCGAGCAGATTCCCAGGGCCCTGGCGGACTGGATCATCGGCATGCACCTGAGCCCCTGGGTGTTCCTGCTGGTGCTCAACCTGGTCCTGATCCTGGCCGGCGACTTCATGGAGCCCTCCTCCATCATCCTGATCCTGGCGCCCATCTTCCTGCCCGCGGCCATCAAGCTCGGCATCGACCCGATTCACCTGGGCATCATCTTTACGGTGAACATGGAGGTGGGAATGATCACCCCGCCGGTGGGCCTGAACCTCTACGTGGCGAGCGGCATCACGGGGCGGGGGCTCTACGAGGTCATGTGGGCGGCGCTGCCCTGGATGCTGGTGCTGGTGGCCGCGCTCGCGATCGTGACCTATGTGCCGGAGCTCAGCCTCTTCTTCCCTCGCTGGCTTTACGGCGGCCGCCTCTAGTGGCATCCTGGGCCGGCATGCCCGCGTCCGCGAAGATCGCTCCGGGGCGGCGCCCATGAGCCCGGCGTCCGAGCTCTTCGCCCCGCTGGATCCGGACTTCGAGGCCCGCGTGCGGTCGAGTTTTGCACGCCAGAGCATGATGAAGACCATCGGCGCGAGCCTGCGCCGGGTGGCGCCCGGCCAGATCGAGATCGAGCTGCCCTTCCGCGACGATCTCTGCCAGCAGCACGGCTTCATCCATGGCGGCGTCGTGACGGCCCTCGCCGACACCGCCTGCGGCTACGCGGCGCTGAGCCTGATGCCGCCCAAGGCCGCGGTCCTCACGGTCGAGTTCAAGGTCAACCTGCTGTCGCCGGCCCGCGGCGCGCTCCTGATCGCGCGAGGGCGCGTCGCCAAGCCCGGCCGCACGCTCACGGTCTGCACCGCCGACGTGGTCGCGGTCGCGGACGGCGAGGAGAAGGCCGTCGCCACTATGCTCGCCACCATGATGGCGCTCACCGACCGCTCCGATGTGGCTGCCGGTATCTGACCACCCGAGCTGAAGCGATGACAGCGGTCTTCGTCCACGGCGTCCCGGACACGCCGCGCGTGTGGGACGCGGTCATCTCGCGGCTCGATCGCCGGGACATCGTGAGGCTGTCCCTGCCCGGATTCGCATCCCCCGCGCCTGAAGGATTCAGCGCCACGAAAGAGGCCTATGTGGACTGGCTGCTCGATCGGTTGACGGCGCTGCCGCGACCCCTGGACCTGATCGGCCATGATTGGGGCGCGGGGTTCGTGGTGCGCGCCGTGTCGCTCCGACCCGAGCTCGCGCGGACTTGGGCGGCCGGTGGCGCTCCGGTCGATTCCGAGTACGAGTGGCATCAGGCCGCGCGGCTCTGGCAGACGCCCGAGGTGGGCGAGCGCGTCATGGAGGCCATGACGCCCGAGGCGCTCAGGCGGGCGCTCGTCACCGCCGGCGTGCCGGCGCCGGACGCGGCCGAGTCCGTCAAGCACGTGGACGCCGCCATGAAGCGCTGCATCCTCGCGCTGTATCGGTCCGCGGTGAACACCGGGTCGGAGTGGGAGCCGGATCTGGGGCGCGTCAGGGCGCCGGGGCTCGTGCTCTGGGGCGAGAAGGATCCCTACGCGGCGGCCCGGTTTGGCGCCCGCCTCGCCGAGCGAACCGGCGCGCGCTCAGTCTCGTTTCCGGGCTGCTCGCACTGGTGGCAGCTCGAGCGTCCCGACGAGGTCGCCCGTGAGCTCCAGCGCCTTTGGGTCGCGGCGCCGTGATCCTAAGGGGCAGTTCAGCTCGGTTTGCCAAACCAGCACTTGGTTGGCGCTGAGGGCGACCGACTGCTTTTTCAGCGGGTGGCGAAGACGGCGGTCTTGCCGGAGCGGTCGAAGGTCAGGACCTGGTAGCGCTCGGGCGCCTGGCCCGCCGTCTCCATGCCGGGCGAGCCGGCTGGCATGCCGGGGACGGCCAAGCCTACCACGCGCGGGCGCTCCCTCAGCAGGCGGTCGATGAGGTCGGCCGGCACGTGTCCCTCCACCACATAGCCCTCAACGAGGGCGGTGTGGCAGGCCTCGAGCCGCTCGGGGACGCCATAGCGCCGCTTGATCGGCGTGATGTCGGGGACGTTCTCCACCTTGATCGGATAACCGCTGGCGCGTAGGTGACCCACCCACCCTCCGCAGCAGCCTCAGGTAGGCTCCTTGTACACGGTCACCGCGGGCTTTCCCGCCGCCGCGGCCGGTGTTCCGATCAGACCAATCAGCCCGACGGCGATGAATCCTCGCCGAGAAATCCTGGCGGCGCTCATGGCCGCCAGCATACACGATCTCAGCCGCGCGCGCGCCCGGGCCGGCGCTCCTCCCACTCCTCCACGGTGCGCGGCCAGTCCTGCTTGAGCAGTCGCGAGAGCGCGCGGTCGGCCAGCACGCGGCCGCCCGTCTGGCAGCGCGCGCAGTAATTGGTCTCGTTGTCGGCGAAGACGATGCGCTGAACGGGCGCGCCGCAGTCGGGGCAGGGCTTGCCGTAGCGGCCGTGCACCGCCATCCCCGGCCGAAACGCGGTGACGCCCTCGGGGAATTCTCCCGCTGCCTCCTCCCTTAATCGCTTGATCCAGTCGGTGAGCGTGGCCCGGCTGGCCTCGAAGAGCCGCGCGATCTCCTCCTCGGTGAGCTGGCGCGTCTGCCTGACAGGGGAGAGCCGGGCGCGGTGGAGGATCTCATCGGAGTAGGCATTGCCGATGCCGCTGAACAGACGCGGGTCGGTGAGAGCGCGCTTGAGCGTGTGATTCTCCTGCTTGAGCGCGGCGCTGAACTGGGCCAGGTCTGAGTCGAAGACATCGAGGCCGCCGGGATCGTGCTCGCCGAGCGCAGCGTCTCCGCTCACGAGATGGACGGCGGCGCGGCGCTTGTTGCCGGCCTCGGTGAGCGTGAGCGTGCCCGTGGAGAAGTCGAAGGCCGCGAGGCCGCCCTTGCCCGGCAGCCCGCCCGCCTCTTTCCAGTGAAGCCGCCCCGCGATCATCAGATGGAGAACCACGAATAGGTCGCCCTCGAGGACGATCACGATGCGCTTGCCCACCCGGCGCAATCCGCTGACGGTTTTTCCGAAGGCGGCGGAGAGCGGCGGCTCCACCGAGCGAAGGACGAAGGGGCTCGCGAGCCTCACGCCCAGGAGCCGCGCGCCGCGCACGCGCACGCCGAGCGCTTCGAGATACACCGTGATGTCCGGCAGCTCGGGCATGCGATTCCCCGGCGGGCTTGGCTATACTGTGCCGACCATATCATGACTGTCCCGACGCCTCCCATCGCCAAGAAGATGCCCCGGGTCGAGACACTGCACGGCGATCTGCGGCAGGACGATTACTTCTGGCTGCGCGCCAAGGACGATCCCGAGGTGCGCGCCTATCTCGAAGCCGAGAACCTCTATACCGCGGCCGTGATGCAGCCGACGGAGGCCTCCCAGTCCGCGCTCTACGACGAGATGCTGGCGCGCATCAAGGAGGACGACACCACGGTCCCGTATCGCCGGGGCGGCCACTTCTACTACTCGCGGACCGAGACGGGCAAGCAGTACCCGATCTTCTGCCGCAAGGCCGGTAGCGTGGAGGCGCCGGAGGAGATCACGCTCGAGCTCAACAGGATGGCCGAGGGCCATCCCTATCTCTCGCTCGGCGCCTATACGGTATCCGACGACGGCAATCTGCTGGCCTACTCGACGGACGTCACAGGCTTCCGCGAGTACACGCTCCAGATCAAGGACCTCACCACCGGCGCGCTCCTCCCCGACCGCGTCGAGAAGGTCGCCGCCGTGGCCTGGGCCGCGGACGGCCAGACGCTCTTCTATGTCACCGAGGATCATGCCAAGCGCCCCTATCGGCTCTGGCGCCACCGGCTGGGCGCGCTCGCCGACGATCTCGTGTATGAAGAAACCGACGCGCTCTTCCGGCTGGACGTCTCGCGCACCCGGAGCCGCGCCTATCTCTTCGCGGGCTCCGGGAGCTTCACCGCTACCGAGTTCCGCTATCTCCGCGCCGACACCCCGACTGGGACCTGGTCCCTGCTCCTCCCACGCGAGCCCGAGCACGAGTACGACGTGGAGCATGGCGGCGATCGCTTCTATATCCGTACCAATGGCGGTGGGCGGCGGAACTTCCGGCTGGTCTCGGCGCCGGTGGATGATCCCCGGCCCGAGCGCTGGACCGAGCTCATTCCTCACCGAGACGACGTCATGCTGGAAGGCGTGGACGCCTTCTCGAGCCACTACGTGGTCCACGAGCGAGAGGGCGGCCTCATCCGGCTGCGCATCGTGAGGCCCGGCGACGGCGATTGGCATCATATCGAGTTCCCCGAGCCCACGTACGAGGTCTCGCGCGATGCCAATGCGGAGTTCGACGCCACGAGCTACCGGCTCCGCTACCAGTCGCTGATCACGCCCGCCTCGGTCTACGACTACGACATGAACGGCCGGCGCCTCACCCTGCTCAAGCGACAGGAGGTGCTGGGCGGCTATGATCCCGCCCGCTACCGCTCCGAGCGCTTTCACGCCGTAGCTACCGACGGCACGCGCGTGCCCATCTCCTTCGTCAGCCGCGCCGACACCCCGCGTGATGGCTCGAGCGCCATGCTGCTCACTGGCTATGGCGCCTACGGCATGCCCTATCCCGTGACGTTCTCGTCGAGCCGGCTGAGCCTGCTCGACCGGGGGGTGAGCGTGGCCATCGCGCATGTGCGCGGTGGCGGCGAGCTGGGCAAGCGCTGGCACGATCAGGGCCGCATGCTCAACAAGCGCAATACCTTCACCGATTTCATCAGCGCGGCCGATCATCTGCGCCGCGAGGGCTATACCTCGGCCGGCCGGCTCATCATCGAAGGCGGTAGCGCCGGAGGCCTCCTCATCGGCGCGGTGCTGAACATGCGGCCCGACCTCTGCCACGCGGCCATCCTGCGCGTGCCCTTCGTGGACGTGATCAATACGATGCTGGACGAGTCGTTGCCGCTCACGGTGGGCGAGTTCGAGGAATGGGGCAATCCGAAGATCCGCGAGCACTACGAGTACATGAAGACCTACTGCCCCTATACGAATCTCGCGGCGCGCGACTACCCGATCACGCTGGTCAAGACCTCGCTCCAGGACAGCCAGGTCATGTACTGGGAGCCGGCGAAGTATGTGGCGCGGCTTCGCGCGCTCAATGCCGGCGCCCGCGCCGTGATTCTCAAGACCCGCATGGAGGCCGGGCACGGCGGACCCTCGGGTCGCTACGATGCCCTCCGCGAAGCAGCCTTCGACTATGCCTTCCTCCTGCGCATTCTGGGCCTCGCCGGCCGCAGCGGCGTGCCCGAAGGCGACGCTCTCTCTTGACAGACGCGCGGACTCAGCCTAACGTGCCGACGAGTCCTCATCATTCTTCCACTCTCGAACGAAAAGGAGGGTAGACCGTGACCAGTGGAGAGCCCAGGGATTCACGGGATCAGGCGGTCCGGTGGCTCGAGGACGGGCAGCGCCAGATGTCGGCGCTCCTCGGGCTGGTGCACGAGAACGAGCGGCTGCGGGAGCGGGTCGAGACCGCCGAGAACGAAAGGGAGAAGCTCCAGGGGCTGGCCTATGAGATCGAGCAGGTCCGCAACCGGGCCGAGAGCGCCGAGCGCCAGCTCGAGCGGGCGCGGGGACAGCTGATCGAGGCGCAGACCGAGATCGAGCGCCACAACAAGGAGCGGGAAGAAGTGGCCGAGCGGCTGACCGAGCTCACGAACGAGATTCTGATGCGTCTTCGTCCTAAATCAAAGGTCGCCGAGGCCGCCTAACAGCAGCTTCCCCGATCCCCAATCCCTCTCCCTCTCCCCTCTGGGGAATCCCTCTCCCTCTCCCCTCTGGGGAGAGGGCAGGGTGAGGGGACCTAGACCAGCGGCCAGGGGTAGCGCTGACCGGTGGAGTCGGCCGGGAAGCGGCCATCCTCCATGAGCACCTTGGCGCGTAGGAGCAGTGCCTCCCGCTCGTCCGGCTCGAGCAGCGCGGCCAGCGCCTCGGGCAGGCCCTCGTCACCCAGTCGCTTGATGTCGGCGACGATCTCGCCCGGAATGGGCTCCCCCGCGAAATCCCAGATGACGGTGCGCAGCTTGGGCTCCGGGTGGAAGGTCAGGCTATTGTCGATGGCATAGACCTGCCCGTCGGGGGCGAGCAGGCAGTGGCCGCTCTTGCGATCGGCATTATTGGCCAGCAGGTCGAAGGCGCAGATCTGCTGAAGGCGCAGCCGGTGCCGCGGCTCTTCGAGCAGGGTGAGGTAATGCTGCTCGAAGTCGGCGCGCACGAACCACTGTAGCGACCCCTCGCCGTAGGGCCCCTCGCGCACCACCGTAGGCGGCACGAGACCCCAGCCCAGCGCTTCGGAGAAGAGATAGGCGGCCAGCTCGCGCTTGTAGAGCTCGGGCGGGAAATCCCAGAGCGGCCGCTCGCCTCGGCCGGGCTTGTACACGGCGAGGATGCTAGCCTCCTCCGCGCTCAGCTCGGCGAGCAGCGTGATATTGCTGCTCCATGGCAGCCGGCCCTTGACGGTGATGGCGCCGCTCTGGAGCAGCGCGAGGGCATCAGGTGGCCACATGCCGGACCGGGTAATGGCCGTTGGACCGCGGGCAGATGTGGCCCGTGGGATCCTTGGGCTGGCTGCACATCGAGCAGATTGGCCGGCCGGCTTTCATCAAGGCCTCCGCCCGCTCGACGAAAGCCGCGGCCTGGGCGCGCGTGATCCAGACCCGCGCCGCCGCCGGCTCGATCTCGAGCTCGGGTACCTGTCCCTCGGGTACCTGCTCCTCCTCGGCTTCTTCTTCCTCTTCCAGCAGCTCCTTCATCTCCACCACGAAGCGGTCGCGCTCCTGGTCCCAGCCCGCGCCGATGGCCGCTACGATCCAGGCCGGCTCGGCGAAGTCGACCAAGTCTCCCTCCTTCTCTCCCTCCCTTTCTCCCTCTCCCCTCTGGGGAGCAGGCACCCCTTCTCCCTCTCCCCTCTCGGGAGTGGGCTCCTTTTCTCCCTCTCCCCTCTCGGGAGCAGGCGTCCCTTCTCCCTCTCCCCTCTCGGGAGTAGGCGCCTCTTCTCCCTCTCCCCTCCGGGGAGAGGGCGGGGTGAGGGGCAGCTTGCTCAAGGTCGAGCCAAAGTAGCGCCCAAGCGCGCGGACATGCTCTTTCTCGCACTTGAGCGTGACCAGCGCGCCTGCCTGCCGCGCCTGGAGATAGAACACGCGCTCTCCCGGCGGGCCGATGGCCCCGGCGGTAAAGTGATCGGGCGCGTCCAGCTCGAAGGATTCGGTCATCGCCCGACCATGGCGCCGAGATTGCCGTCAGTCGAATTGACCGTGAGGAGCATGGGCCCCGACGCGCGGTAGACGATGGCCGTGATCGAGGCCGGCCCGATGACGATTCTCTGGAAGAGATCGAGCGGCGTGCCCATCGTATGGGCCACCAGGGCCTTGATGGGATCGGCATGGCTCACCGCCACGACGGCCCTGCCCGGATGGCGATTGACGAAGCGCGCCACGGCCGAGGCCATGCGCGCCTGCATCTCGGTGAAGGATTCGCCGCCGGGGAAGCGGAAGCCGCTCGGATGCCGCTGGATGATCGGCCATTCGGCTCGCTTGCTCGCCTGCTTCAGCGAAAGGCCCGTCCACTGCCCGATGTCGAGATCGGCCAGGTCACCTTCGATGCGCACGATGAGCCCACGCGCCTCAGCGATGGGCGCCGCCGTCTCCCGCGCCCGCTCGAGCGGCGAGGCATACACGGCGGCCAGGCCCGGGATCTTGGCCAGCCGCGCGGCCGCGGCCTCGGCCTGCCGGCGCCCCTCATCAGAGAGATGCAAGCCCCGCGCGCGGCCGGGCAGCTTGATGCCCGTCGTGGCCGTCACGCCATGCCGCACCAGAATCACGAGGGTAGGCTTCGGAGACACGAACGCCAGTTTACTCCCTCTTCCGGATTCCCTCTCCCCGTCTCGGGGAGAGGGCAGGGTGAGGGGTCCTCTTCCCTCTCCCCTCTGGGGAGAGGGCGAGGATCGAACATCCCCTCTCCCCTGTGGGGAGGGCGCGAGGAACCGAACATCCCCTCTCCCCTCTGTGGAGAGTGCGAGGGACCAAGATTCCCTCTCCCCTCTGGGGAGAGCGCGAGGGACCGAACATCCCCTCTCCCCTCTGGGGAGAGGGCAGGGTGAGGGGTCCTCGTGATAGCATCCCCGCCATGACATCTCCCGACCTCGGCTTCACCCCCGCCACCGAGCTGGCCGCCCTGATCCGCGCGAAGAAGCTTTCCTCCGTCGAGCTGACGAAAGCCACGCTCGAGCGTATCGAGCGCTTGAACCCCAAGCTCAATGCCTTCGTCACCGTCACCGCCGATCTCGCCACGGAGGCCGCCAAGAAAGCCGAGCAGGTCGTCATGAAGGGCGGCGCGCTTGGCCCGCTCACCGGTGTCCCGTTCTCCATCAAGGACCTGGCCGTCACGGCCGGCGTGCCCACCAAGTTCGGCTCCTTCATCCACGAGAAGAACGTCCCGGTCCACGACGCCCCCTTCGTCCGCCGGCTCAAGGAAGCGGGCGGCGTCATGCTGGGCAAGACCACCACGCCCGAGTTCGGCTGGAAGGCCATCGGCGACAGCCCGCTCACCGGCATCACGCGCAATCCCTGGAATCTCGGTGTGACGACCGGTGGTTCGAGCGCCGGCGCGGCGGCGGCCACCGCCGCAGGGCTCGGGCCGCTTCATCAGGGCTCGGACGGCGCGGGCAGTATCCGCGTGCCCTCATCCTTCTGCGGCATCTATGGCCTCAAGCCCACCTACGGCCGGGTGCCCATGTGGCCCACCTCGAACAGCGACAATACCTCCCACACGGGCCCGATGACGCGCACCGTGGCCGATGCCGCGCTGATGATGGCCGTCATGTCGGGGCCCGACGAGTGGGACCGCCACTCGATCGACGGTCCCGTCCCCAACTTCGTGGGTCGCCTCAATGAAGGCATCAAGGGTCTGCGCGTGGCGTGGAGCCCGAACCTCGATCGCCTGACGGTGGATCCTGAGGTGGCGACCGTGGTCAAGCAGGCCGTCGCCGCCTTCCAAGGACTCGGTTGCAATGTCGAAGAGGTCAAGACGGGCTTCGCCGATCCCGACGAGATCATCCGCTGCATGTGGAACTGCCACCTGGCGGGCAACTACGGCCAGTATCTGAAGGAATGGCGCGAGCGGATGGATCCAGGCCTGGTCGCCTCGATCGAGGACGGCCTGGGCTATAGCGCCGCCGACTATGTCGCCATGCGCGGCCGGAAGCTCGCCTGGTGGGACACCGTGCGTCCGCTCTTCGAGAAGTACGATCTGCTGCTGACGCCCACGGTCTCCGTCGCCGCCATTCCCGTGGGCCGGATCAACCCCGAGCACTGGCCCCAGCACCCGTGGTACTGGCTCGGCTGGGCCGGCTTCTCCTACCCCTTCAACTTCACCGGCCAGCCCGCCGCCACCTGCCCCTGCGGCTTCACGCCCTCAGGCTTGCCCGTCGGCCTTCAGATCGTCGGCCGCCGCTTCGCCGATCTCACCGTGCTGCAGGCCTCCGCCGCCTTCGAGCAGGCGCGTCCATGGGCGGGGAGGCGCCCTTCGCCGGAGTAGGAGTTGGGTTCGATTCTCGTGGGTTTCCTTCTGGGGCCAGTGGATCTCTCAATCGGGTAACGCGATGGCGCACGGCTATGGCGACGATTACGACGAGCCAGAGCTGGAGGAACGGCCTCGTGACCGTAGAGTTGATGAGGCGAAGGAGTACTTGCTGGCGGAAGTCTTCGGGAAGAATCCGGAGATGGTCTTCTATGGACGACAGATTGAAGTCATCGTTGAACGGGACTTCTTTCACTGGATAACAACGGCCGCGCTGGGTGAATTGGTAAATGAGGGGAAGATCCAGTCTGAAAAGCTCGACGTTAGAACTGGCCTCGTCGCTCGGTTCTATTGGTCGAAAGGAGTTCGTTACTGGAAGCGAGAAGCGGGGAGGACAGCTAAGTTGATAGGACGGTACTCCACTGAAGAAGTGTCACGAGCGGTCGGGGATCACGGCGAGTTGATGTTCGATGCCGCTCTTCCGAGGTTTGGGTTCATGCCGGTGGGGCGGGAGGTGCAGGAGTACAAGGGGAAGAAGTGGACATTGACAGGCCACGACTTGGACAGGGTGTTTGAGCGCGACGGAGTGGGATACGGAGCAGAGATTAAAAATACTCTTGACTATATAGAGAGGGAAGAACTGGAAACGAAGATTTCCATGTGCAAAGAGCTGGGACTCCGACCCCTGTTTATCATGCGATTCGCACCCAAAAGCTACAACGACATGATCATAAAGTCAGGTGGCTACGCGATGATTTTTGAGTGGCAGCTGTATCCGCCGGGGTTAGCGGAGCTAGCGAAGGAGTTAAAGGAGCAGTTGAGGTTGAAGGTGGACATTCCCCGACGGATAGCGGATGGGACGATTCAGAGATTCTTGAATTGGCATATGAAGCAGGTGAAAGGCTCGGGAGGCTAATAGCATGTGAATTAGCGGGAGGATTCACATGGGGTTAGGCCTAAGGTGCTGAAATGATGAGTGTGTCAGCGTACCGCTATGAATACAAAGTTAGCTGGTAGTGATCAGTGCCCTTTTAGAGAATCTGCGTACCGCTTCTCTACGTAGTCGTCGAGGATCTTGAGGAACTCGGCGACGATGGTGTCGCCCTTGAGGGTGAGGCGGAGGGCGCCGTCCACGAAGACGGGGGCCTTGGGCTCCTCGAAGGTGCCGGGGAGCGAGATGCCGATGTCGGCGTGCTTGGATTCACCGGGGCCATTGACCACGCAACCCATCACCGCGACCTTGAGCTCTTCCACGCCCGGGTACTTGGCCTTCCAGATTGGCATCTGCGTCCGCAAGTAACCCTGGATCTCTTCCGCCATCTCCTGGAAGAAGGTGCTCGTGGTGCGGCCGCAGCCGGGGCAGGCCGTCACCTGGGGGTTGAAGGAGCGCAGCCCCATGGACTGGAGGATTTGCTGGGCCACCTGGACTTCCTCTGTCCGGTCGCCGCCGGGCTTGGGGGTGAGCGAGACGCGGATGGTGTCGCCGATCCCTTCCTGTAACAGGATCGAGAGCGCGGCGCTGCTCGCCACCACGCCCTTGGCGCCCATGCCGGCCTCGGTGAGGCCGAGGTGGAGGGGATAGTCCGACTTGGGTGCCAGTTTGCGGTAGACGTCGACGAGATCCTGGACGCCGGAGACTTTCGCCGAGAGGATGATGCGGTCATGGGGGAGGCCGGTCTGCTCCGACAGCTCGGCCGAGCGCATGGCGCTCTCCACCATGGCGTTCATCGTGACCTCGCGCGCCTCGAGCGGCTCGGCCAGATGCGCATTGGCGTCCATCATTTCGGTGAGGAGGTTCTGGTCGAGGCTCCCCCAGTTCACGCCGATCCTGACGGGCTTGCCATTGTCGATCGCGACTTTGACGATGGCGCTGAAGTTCTCGTCGTGGTGCTTGCCGCCCACGTTGCCGGGATTGATCCGGTACTTGGCCAGCGCCTTGGCGCAGGCAGGGTACTTCGTGAGTAGCACGTGGCCGTTGTAGTGGAAGTCGCCGATGACGGGCACCTCCACCTGGCGGACGATCTCGGGGACGGCGCGCGCGGCGTCTTCGTTATTGACCGTCACGCGCACGAGCTCGCTGCCCGCGGCGTGCAGCGCCCGGGTCTGGGCGACGGTGCCGGCGATGTCGGCCGTATCGGTATTGGTCATCGACTGGACGACGATGGGGCGCTGGCTGCCGACCTTGACGCCGCCCACGTCCACGAGAACCGTTTTCCGGCGCTGGGGAGCACTCATCTCGGGTGTAAATATACCATCGGAAGCGCTCTTGGCGGGACCGCGGCGCGCGGGCGCCGCGAGTTCAGTGCTGGGCGATGAAGGGCGTGAAGCCGCGGTCGCGAAGCTCGCGGAGGGCGACTTCGGCCTGAGCGCGGTCGGCGAAGGGGCCCACCCGAACGCGCGCGAGCGGCACCGCAACCGGTCCATTCTCCGGTGCGATCAGCGCGCCCGTTCGAACCGGCAGCTTCCAGTCCTGAAGGCGCGCGGCCAGACGCTTGGCCGTCTCGATGCTCGAGAAGGCGCCCACCTGTACCCAGTACGACTTCAACGCGGCGACGGCGGTCTTCACTGGGTGAGTCAATGCTTCTCGCGGCGCCGTTGCGGTCGAGACCGCCGGCGTCACTGGCGCGGCGACTGCCACTTGCTGGGATGTCACCTTGGGTTCAGCGCTTCTCGGCGCGGCCACCGGCTGCAGCACCAGAGTCTGGGACGTCGCGGGGAGCGGCGCCACTGCGGTCGCTGGCGGCACGACGCTCGCCGCGCGAGGTGCCCCGTCGAGCGAAGCCGTCCAGATCTCGGAAGCCTCGCTCACCTTGGCCTGCATCCGCTGGAGCAGGTCGGAGAACGAGGCGGTTTGAAGAATTCGGGTGAACTGCGAGCGGTAATTGGCGACGACGCTGAAACCGTCGATCACGACATCGCATACCGCCCAGCGGTCGTTCAGCTTGGTCATCCAGTAGGTATAGGGCGTGACGCCGCCGTCGCGGCTCACCACCGTGGTGCTGACGGTCACCCAGTCGCCGTCGGCGGTCTCGTCGAGATAGTTCACGTTGACGGCACCGCCGATTCCCGCTCGCGAGGCGATCCCGAGGATAAAGGCGCGCTCGAGCAAAGTTCCGAAGAGCCTGGCGAAGGCGTCCTGCTCCGCGGGCGTTCGGGCTTCCCACGCGGGCCCGAGGGCCAACTGGGCCGCCTTGCGGAAGTCGAAGGTCTGGTGGACGAGGCGGCGGATGGCGGCGAGGCGCTCGGCCAGCTTGCCGTCAGTCGAAGGATCTTGGAGCACCCGGCCGGCTTCGTTGAAGACGCCGCGGATCTGGTCGGTGGGGGCCCCGGCCCAGGCACAGGGGGCCGCACCCAGCACGGCGGCAAGCGCGGCTATAACCCCCATCCGGGCATAAAGAAACATGTCTAACCAATGTACGCCCGGACACCCTGCGGTACCGCCTGTTTTCCGCGGGCCTCAGCCCACCTGGCGGAAGGCGGCGCCGAGCACCGGATGGGGATCTTTCGGCAGATCGAGGGGTCTCGGGCTCGCCACCTCGACGGCGATGGGCCCATCAGGGCCGGCCGGGTCTATCTCGACGGCGATATGCATGGGAGAGCCGGGCCAGCGGTAGATCAGCTCACCCCCCTGGCCCTCGCCCGGCTGGCCCTGGAGCACCGATTCCCATTGGCGGCGGACCCGCTCGCGGCTCGAGGCGCGCATCCTGAGGCCGAGCACGGTGGCCGGGGGCGGCGGATTGGCCGGTCCGGCGGGCGGCTGCCAGGGATCGGGGCGCGTGCCGGGTGCGCGGGGATGAGCCTCGGCGAGTTGAACCACGATGCCCAGGGCTTCCTTCGGATGGAGGAAGGCCTCCTTCCAGGAAGGGTCGGAATCGTCGCGCCCCACGGGAGTGTAGCCCTGAGCGCGGGCACGCTCGCACGCCTCATCCAGGCTCGGCACCTTGAAAGTCACGTGGTGAATGCCGGGGCCGCGCTGGGCCAGGAAGCGATGGAGAAAGCCGTCGCGGCCGAAGGGCTCGAGGATCTCGATGCGGCCGCCGCCCTCGAAGCGCCACACGGTCCAGATGAAGAAGCCACCGGTGGACCGGCCGTATTTGGCCACGCCGCCCAGCGTGCCCTCGAGAAAGGCCGGCACCTCCGCGATCCGCGGCACGGCAATCGCGATGTGATCGAAGCGAGGGGTCGTCATGACGCTTGAGTGTATCGCAGGATCGGCGATAATCGGCGGCCGGGGCGTAACCATCCTCTATTAAGGAGACCGAATGCTGATCGTCGAGCAGCCCAGGGACCTCAAGCAGCACATCGGCAAGACGCTCGGCCCGTCGGACTGGATCACGGTGGATCAGGCTATGATCGACAAGTTCGCCGAGGCGACGGGCGATCATCAGTGGATACACGTGGATGTGGAGCGCGCCAGGAAAGAGACGCCGGGCGGCAAGACGATCGCCCACGGCTTCCTCACGCTCTCGCTCCTGCCGCGGCTTCACCCCATGCTCCTGCAGGTCAAGAACCGCAAGCGCGGCATCAACTACGGGAGCAATAAGATCCGCTTCACCAACACGGTTCCCTCGGGCTCGCGGATCCGGCTGCGCCAGACGATCAAGAATGTGGAAGACGTGCCGGACAATGGCGTGCGGGTGATCTATGAGAGCGTGATCGAGATCGAAGGGCAGGAGCGGCCGGCCATGGTGGCCGAGAACATCGGCATCATGTACGGGTAAGCAGCCCCTCACCCCGGCCCTCTCCCCAGAGGGGAGAGGGAGGTCAAGAACCCTCTCCCCCGTCTCGGGGGAGAGGGCAGGGTGAGGGGGTTCAGATTCCCTCGCCCCCGGAGGGGGAGAAGGAGCAATCGAACCCTCGCCCCCGCAGGGGGAGAGGGTAGGGTGAGGGGGTTCAGATTCCCTCGCCCCCGGAGGGGGAGAGGGCAGGGTGAGGGGAGTGCACTCAGCCGATGACGCCGCGGCGGCGCAGTACGGCGATAGCGTCGTCGCTGTAGCCCGCCGCGCGCAGAATCTCGTCGGTGTGTTGACCCACGTCGGGCGCCCGTCCAGGAGGCACCTTCTTCTGCCCGCCGAGATGAATGGGGCTCATCACCGTCCGCATTCCCGGCGCGTCTTCGAGAGGCACGACGGTGTCCGTGATTGTCATCTGCGGATCGTCGCGGAGATCCTGGACGCGGTTGATGGCGGCGGCGGAAATGGCATGGGCGTCGAACGCCGCCCGCCACTCGGCCCAATCGCGCGAGGCGAAGACCTCGTCGAGGAGGCGCAGGAGGGCGACCGAATTGGCATGCCGGTCCTCGGTCTTGGCGAAGCGCGGATCCGAATGAAGGTCGGGGCGGCCAATTGCGGCGCAGAAGCGTGGCCAGTCCTTCTCTTCGCGCAGCACGGTGAGGATGAACCAGCGCCCGTCGCGGCATTGATAGAGGTTGATGAGGGCATTGCGGGTCTGCTCCCGCGGCTCGCGCTCGGGAATCACGGCGCCGCAGAGCACGGCCTGGAGCAGGCTCGAGTTGGCCCAGGCGCCATTGGCCATGAGCGAGGTCGAGACCTTGCCGCCGCGCCCCGTTTTCTCGCGCTGGTAGAGGGCCAGCATGATGGCGCCGAAGATCGCCATCCCCGTGGGATGGTCACCCATACCCGGCATGGAGCGGGCCGGCGGAGAGCCGGCGGAGCGCACCAGGTCCATCAGCCCCGAGCGCGCCCACCAGGCATTGATGTCATAGCCGGGCTTACTCGCCTCCTCGCCCACCTCGCCATAGCCCGTGAGCTGGGCGTAGATGAGCCGCGCATTCAGCGGCGCGAGATCTCCCCAGGTGATCTTCAAGCGTGAGAGCACCGGCGGAGGCAGATTGGTCACGAAGACGTCGGCGCGCCTCGCCAGCGTGAGCAGGATCGCGCGGCCGTCCGGCTGCTTGAGATCCAGGGCCAGGCTCTTCTTGTTGCGGCCCTCGAGCACCCAGAAGTAATCGTGCTCGCTCACCGGGAAGCCGGGCAGGAATCGGAGTCGGCGATGGGGATCCCCTGTGAGCGGCTCGATCTTGATGACGGTGGCGCCGAAGTCGCCCAGCACCGTGCAGGCCGACGGCGCGGCGATGAAGCTGCCCACGTCGAGCACGGAGATGCCGTCGAGCACGCGGCGGCCGTCGGTCATTCGGGCTTCCGGGTCTTGGGCAGCGGCGGCAGCAGATAGCCCAGCAGCAGGGCATTGAGATGGACCAGCAGGAGCTTGTTCCACGCCACCGCCGCCGCCAGCGCCGTGGCGGGATCGTCCATCTCCTCCTGGAAGAGCCGGGCCAAGGCCGTCTGCACCAGGCTCATGGCGCCGACCATGAACTCGGCGGGCACGCGGCCGCCGGGGCCGTGCTCGCGATGGCTGTGCGAGATGCCCACGCCGAGCAGGTAGTGGACGAAGCCGTGGCTCATCGCCACCTCGGCCGTCTCGCGCAGCCAGCGGCCCAGGCTATGCTTGCGGCGCTCGAGCCGCTCGCGATCAGGCGTGCCGTCCTCTTTGAGGAAGAACTTGGCCGTCGCGGGGAATTCGAGGAAGCGGTCGTAGAGCGCCGTCGTCAAGGTGCGCTCATGCGCCACGACCAGCGGCGCCGAGAGCCGGATCAGCGCCCCATCCGCATCGCCGAAGCCCACGAAATCCATTTGTTCGCGGACGAAGGCCTCCATCTCAGCGCCGGGCGGCAGGCTCGGATCACGCGGGGTCATCGGTACCCCTCACCCTGGCCCTCTCCCCAGAGGGGAGAGGGTTCGGGGGAGTCATGGTCGGGGTGAGGGTATCCGATCGGAGCATCAGGCGAACCGCCAGC